>Ga0075364_10000183_pt1 | contig 28612 bp, 22 predicted proteins | sample EndMetdeltDD1764_FD_71517 | JGI IMG/M metagenome (GOLD analysis project Ga0075364, IMG submission 71517) | Populus endosphere microbial communities from Tennessee, USA - Endosphere MetaG P. deltoides DD176-4 | ecosystem: Host-associated > Plants > Roots > Endosphere | place: USA: Tennessee... | reverse complement strand
GCCCGGCGGCGCCGCGCAGCATCCCCATCGATTGGCTCACGGTCCTGCTGTTCGGCTTTGGCGTCGCCAGGCTGCTTGAAGTCAAGGTGATGGGGACCTTGTTCGGGACGGACTTGGCCGTTCTCGCGACCTTGCCGTTCGCGCTGCGCCGCCTGCGCAACGTGCCGCTCGGGCGCGATTTCGGCAGGGTGATGGTCTTCTGGGCGCTCTGGATGGTCAGCGCCGTCGTCACCGACATGGTCCGTGAGACGCCAATCGCCGACGCTCTGCGGGGCGGCTCCAAGGTGGCGATGTTCGGCGTGACCCTGTTCGTGGTCGCGGTGCTCAGCGAGTTCAAGGCTCACCGCCTGACGGCGTTCATGTGCGGCTTGGCGGTCGCGACGATCGTGGGCGTGATCTTCATGCCGACCCCCTACCAGGTCGGGCAGCCGTGGAAATTCGGCCTGGGATGGAACGCCGGCCTACTGGCCTGCGCGCTGGCCATGGCCATGGACAGGATAGGTGTGCGTCCAAGGTGGGTGCGTCTTGTCCCGCTGATCGCCGTGGCCCTGATCTGCCTCGACCAGGGGGCGCGGAGCCTGTTCGGAACGCTGATCCTCGCCATCGCCGGGGTGGTGGCGGCCGACCTGCTTGGGCCGACGCTCCGCCGCGTTCGGCTGGGCCTGGCGGTGTGGATTGGGCTGATCGTCCTGGGCGCGGCGGGCGCAGGAAGCATCCTTGCAGCCTACAGCGGGATGGCGAGCCATGGTCTCCTCGGCGAGGAAGCCGAGCGGAAGTACGAGATGCAGACCGTAGGCGGCGGGGGGATCGTGCTCGGTGGTCGAGGCGAGGTCATGGTGTCCTCGCAGGCGATCCTGCGCTCGCCCATCATCGGCCATGGATCCTGGGCGCAGGAAGCCGAGTACAAGATCATGCTGGTTTCGATGCTCCGCCAGCGCGGGGTGAACGCCACGCTCGAATTCCGAACGGGGGCGGGGATTCCCTCACACTCCTATTTCTTCCAAAGCTGGGTCGAGCACGGTTTCCTCGGCGGCCTCTTCTGGGCCGTCGTCCTGGTGCTCACGGCTCGCTCGATCCCGGACGCCATGCGTAGCGGGCACCCGGCCACGCCAGTCTATTTCCTCGCGGTCTTCTCGCTGTTGTGGTCGATCCCCTTCACGCCGTTTGGCGCCGAAAACCGCTTCTTCGCAGCTGGCGAGATGGCCTTCGCGTTCTGGGCTCTGCGGCAGGGCCAGGCCTACGCCAGGCCTCCCGCCCCTGGCCGAGATCCAGCGCGAACCGCGGTCGGGGTGTCCGCATGACCAAGGTCTCGGTCGTCACCATCTCCTTCAATCAGGCGGAGTTCCTGGAGGCGGCGATGACGTCCGTCCTGCAGCAGGAGGGCGTCGAACTCGAGTACATCGTGTTGGACCCCGGCTCGACCGACGGGAGCCGCGATATCATCGAGCGCTACCGTGACCGGCTCGCCCATGTGGTCCTGGAGAAGGACAAGGGTCCCGCCGACGGCCTGAACCGCGGCCTGGCGCTCGCGACGGGCGAGCTGTTCTACTACCTGAATTCCGATGACGTGGTGCTGCCGGGAGCTCTGGCGCGCGCCGCGCAGGTCTTCGCGGGCGACCCTGGCCTGGCGGTGGTCTATGGGCCAGGACGGATCATCGACGAGGCGGGGAAGACCGTGCGCCGCGTGACGCCGCCTCGAATGCACCCCTTCCTCTATGCCTATGGCGCGTCCTACATCCTCCAGCAGTCCTCTGTCATGCGGACCGACTGGCTGCGAAAGGCCGGCGGATTCAATGTCGAGAACCGCACGTGCTGGGACGGCGAGGCCTTCCTGAACATCGCGCTGGCGGGGGGACGCTTCCGGCGGATCCCGCAGGAACTCGGCCTGTTCCGGCTTTACGCGAACTCCATCAGCGGCTCGGGGCGAACCAACGACCAGTACCGGCGGGATCATGCGCGCCTGTTCCGCAAGGTGATGGGGCGCGATTGGAACGGCTGGCCAGACCGCGCCATCGGTGCGGCGGCCTTGACCCTTAGCCGCCTGTCTGACCCCGCGGTGGTCGCAGCCCGCCTGCGAAGCTAGCCTTGGCGCCCGCGAGGCGCCGGCCTTAGGCGAATTTCGCGATCGGCTCGGAGAGCATGATCTTCATGTCTTCCCGCACCATCTCGCGCGCCAGTTCGCGAACGTCGGTCTCGTGCGTCCAGCCGAGCTTGGTCTTGGCCTTGGTGGGATCGCCCAGCAGCAAGTCCACCTCGGTCGGGCGGAAATAGCGGGGGTCGATCTCCACCAGGCACTTGCCGGTCTTCGCGTCGTAGCCCTTCTCGTCCACGCCTTCGCCCTTCCAGGCGAGTTGGAATCCGGCGTCTTCGAATGACCACTCCACGAACTGACGGACCGTGGTGGTCTCGCCGGTGGCCAGCACATAGTCGTCGGGCTGGTCCTGCTGCAGCATCAGCCACATGCCGCGGACATATTCCCGCGCGTGGCCCCAGTCGCGCTTGGCGTCGAGGTTGCCCAGGAAGAGCTTCTGCTGCCGGTCGTGGGCGATCGCCGCGGCGGCGCGGGTGATCTTGCGGGTGACGAAGGTCTCGCCGCGGATCGGGCTCTCGTGGTTGAAAAGGATGCCGTTGGAGGCGTGCATGCCATAGGCCTCGCGGTAGTTCACCACGATCCAGTAGCTATACAGCTTGGCCACGCCGTAGGGACTGCGCGGGTAGAAGGGCGTCTTCTCGTTCTGCGGCACCTCCTGGACCAGGCCGTACATCTCCGAGGTGGAGGCCTGGTAGAAGCGCGTCTTCTTCTCCAACCCCAGGATGCGGATGGCCTCCAGCAGGCGCAGGGTGCCGATCCCGTCGGCGTTGGCGGTGTACTCCGGCGTCTCGAAGCTCACCTGCACGTGGCTCTGGGCCGCGAGGTTGTAGAGTTCGTCCGGCTGCACCTCCTGCACGATGCGGATCAGGTTGGTGGCGTCGGTCAGGTCGCCATAGTGCAGGATCAGGCGCGGGTTTTCCTCGTGCGGGTCCTGGTAGAGGTGCTCGATCCGCCCGGTGTTGAACGACGAGGACCGCCGTTTCACGCCATGGACCACATAGCCCTTCTCGAGCAGGAGCTCCGCCAGATAGGCGCCGTCCTGGCCGGTGACGCCGGTGATGAGTGCGACCTTGCGTCCGTTGGTGTCGACCATAGAGAGTCCCAGATGTCCCGGATTATGCCGCCTGTGGGCGGACATGGGGTGTTTCGGGCTCGGCCTGCAAGAACAGCGCCGCCCGGGTGAAGTTCGCAATGCCCGTTTCCTTGGAGAGCAGCTCGGCGCGCCTGAGGCGCTCCTTCTGCTCGAGGGGGCAGGGGGGTTCGCTCGACATCGTGGCGATGGCGTCTGCCAGCGCCAGGGCCTCGCCCGGCGGGGTGAAGCGGCAGCTTTCCCCAAGAAACTCGGTCAGTTCCGTGCCCGGGTCGGCCGTGACGATGATCCGGCGGCCGGACGCCAACATGCCGCCCAGCTTGGAGGGCAGCAAGAGATCGGCCGCGTCACGCTCCTGCGGCAGGAGATGGACGTCCGCGAGGCCCAGAAACTCTCCAAAGCGCGCCTCCGGCTGGAAGGGAAGGAGCCTAAGGTTCGGCAGGCGCGCCGCAGCCGTCTCCAGCTCCCCGCGCATGGGGCCATCCCCCGCCACCACGAAGAGGATGTCTTCACGCGCCTGCAGCCGCTCGGCGGCTTCGGCCAGGAGGCGCACGCCCTGCTTGGCGCCGAGATTCCCGGCATAGAGGGCGACAAAGACTCCCGGCGGGACACCCAACTCGCGGCGATAGGCGCCAGCGTCGGTGTCGGGGCGCACCTGCGCGAGATCGACCCAATTGCGCACCACCTCCACCTGGTCGGCGGCAACGCCCTTGGCGCGGATCTTCTCGGCCATCCGCTCGGAGATGGTGATCACGCGGGTGAAGCCGCGGGCGATCGCGGCGTCGAAACCGGCGGCCAGGCGACTGCGAAGCCCGCGGCTCTTGAGGTGGCCGACGGCGAAGGCGGCCTCGACCTCCAGATCCTGTACGTGCAGCACGCTGCGGGCGCCCACCAGCCGGGCGCCCAGCAGGGCCAGAGGCGCTGTGAAGAGGGTCGGCTCGATGGCGATGACAACCTGCGGGCGCCGCTTCAGGATTTGCCACAGCGCCACGGGAGCGGAGCTGAGGGCGAAGGTCAACGGCGCCAGCAGCCGGCGCAGACCGGACATCTGTTCGTGCAGGTAGAGTGGGCAGCGATAAATCTCCGCGCCGGCGAGCCTTTCATGCGACCAGCGGTTCGGTCGTCCGGCCTGCGTCCGCCAGCCGGGATAATGCGGCGGCGCGGTGATCACGCAGACCTCGTGGCCCTGCGAAGCCAGATATTCGCCGATTTCGCCCGTATAGCGGCCGACGCCGGCGATCTCAGGGGCGTAGTTGATGCCGTAGACAAGTACGCGACGGTGCAAGTGCGCCAACCCGCCGGATGGGCGGTCCCCCAAAGCGTGGCATGGAGCAAGCTAAGCCATGCACAGACCTTTCACGCGGAAGGGCTACGCCTGCCGCCACCTTCTTGAGCATTGCACACCGACTGAGCAAGTCCGCCCTGCACAATGTCGCAACTCATGGTATGTATTAAGGTGATGACGCCGCCGTTAATGGCGTCTGGGGTGTGAGCGGGGCGTTGAACCAGATCTCGAGCAACAAGCGCCGAGCGGTGGTGCTGGGAGCCAGCGGCTTCATCGGCACGCGTCTGGTTGGCCGACTTGCGGCGGACGGCGTCGAGGTTGTCGCTGTCGACATCGCCCCGCCGAGAACTGTCCGTGAGCGGGTGATCTATGTGACGGCGGACGTGCGCCAGCCGCTCTCGCCCGGCCTCGGCGTCGGGGCGCAGACGCTCTACAATCTCGCGGCGGTTCACCGGACGCCGGGCCATCTACCCCACGAGTACTACGAAACCAACGTCATGGGGGCGAGCCACGCGACCGAACTCGCCGCGGCGAACGGCGTCGAGCGAGTGGTCTTCACCAGCTCCATTTCCGTCTATGGCCCGTCCGAGCAGGTGGTGACCGAACAGTCGCCGCTGGAGCCGACCTCCGACTACGGGCGCTCGAAGCGCCTGGCGGAAATCGTTCACCGCCGGTGGGCCGAGGCCGAGCGTGGCCGCAAGCTGGTGATCGTTCGCCCCGGCGTCATCTTCGGCCCGGGCGAGCGGGGCAACTACAGCCATCTTGCGAAAGCCCTGCGCCACGGCTTCTTCGTCTATCCCGGCCGCAAGGACACGGTGAAGAGCGGCGGCCACGTGGACGAACTCCTGCGCGCCGTGGAGTTCGCGATCTCCAAGTGCAAGCGCGAGGTCCTGTTCAACTTCGCCTTTCCCGACGAGAGCACCACCGAGGAGATCGTGGGCGCCTTCAGCCGTGTCGCTGGATATCCCTCGACACACGCCACCGTGCCGGTGGCGCCGCTGCTCGCCGCGGCCAGCGTCTTCGAGGTGGCGGACGCCCTGGGGATCCAGAATCCGATCCACCGGGAGCGGGTGCTGAAGCTCTTCCAATCGACGCGTGTCTCGCCGGCGTGGCTGCTGGCGAACGGCTATGATTTCGAACACACGCTGGAGACCGCCCTGGCGGGCTGGCACCTCGAGACCGAGGGCCGCTTCGACTAGGGTCAGCCCTTAGAAGCTGCCCTGCCGGCGCAGCACGGCTGGAACCGTGGCGACAAGCACCCAGAGATAGAGGCGCAGGGAATTGGTCTTGGCGAAGATCGTGTCCATCGCCACACGGCTGCGATAGCCGACGTTGTTGCGCCCGCTCACCTGCCACAGGCCGGTGATCCCAGGACGGACGGAGCAATATTCGACGAAACGCCGGCCGTAGCGGGCGATCTCGCTCGGGACGATGGGGCGTGGCCCCACCAGGCTCATTTCGCCGACCAGGACGTTGAAGAGCTGCGGCAGCTCATCGATGCTGCTCACCCGCAGGAAGAGGCCGAACGGGGTGACGCGGGGATCGCGCCTCAGCTTCTGATCCGCGGCCCATTCTATCCGGGCCTGGGGATCGCTGGCGAGCACGGCGGCCAGTCGGCTCTCCGCGTCCACCACCATGGTGCGGAACTTCCAGCACCGGAAAGCGCGTCCCTCGAACCCGACGCGGGAATGACCAAAGAAGATCGGCCCGCCATCCAGGATCTTGGTGACGGTCGCGACGACCACCATCAGAGGCGCCATGAAGATCAGCGTGGAGAGGGCAAGCACAACGTCAAGGATTCGGCACAAGATCACCGCCCGGCGGACCGACCGATTGCCCGATTGACCGCGCCGCCTTGGGGCGAGCACGGGCCATTCGGCGTTCTTTGTCCCAAAGAGATACAAAACGTCGGACCCCAACCTGCGTTCGACTTTACCCTAGCTAGCCCCATGCCAACTAGGGGCGAGCCGTCGATTGGGGATGTTTTTTCAACCTTTGGGTCACCTTTTAGCCAAGAGAGGGCCGCGAATGCTCGAATCGAGATAGCCCTGGGCGGTCGTCAAGGCGCGTTAACAGCGTTCAGCGACGTGTTGTTAGCGTCCTCTGCGTACCGTGTCCGGGCCTTCGGGAGGAGTTCGGCGTGGCTTCCAAAGCGAGCGAGCGACTGAGCGAGGCCGTCCACGACGGCGCGCCCACAGAAAACGCTGCGATTTTCGACGGGTTGCGGGAAGCGCGCCCCGGGGCGGAAGCGGTGCACAGTCCCGCACGCCAGCTTCAGATCCAACTCGAGGAGACCTGGGCCGCGGAAGCGCCGGCGCGCTGGTCGCCCCGCCGCTCGGCGGCCTTCATCATCGGCGCCAATCTGCTGCTCTGGGGTGCGCTGGTCGCGGCCATCCGGATGATGGCCTGAGCGCATTCAGCTCACGTAGTACTTCTTGTATTCCGCATAGTAGTAGCCCGGGTCGCCGTAGCCGTACTTGGCCTGCTGCTTCATATCGACCTGGGTCAGCGCGACCCCGCCCATGTGCGCGCCGGTGCCGTCCAACAGGCGGAAGGCGGCCTCGATGGCGTGCTGGGGCGTCTTGCGCCAACGGGCGAGGAAGATGACCACGTCGGCCTTGGGGGCCAGGATGCGGGTGTCTGCGACGGGTAGGATGGGCGCGGTGTCCAGCAGCACTAGGTCGTAAGCGGCGCGCAGCTCAGTCAGCAGACGGTCCATCGCCGGCGTTCCGAACACATCCTTTGGCGTGAACGCGCTCTTGGCGAGCGGAAGGAAATGGGCTCCCGTATCGCCATCGACCGAGACGCCCTGCGCCAACGTCGCTTCGCCGCTGAGAACCTCCAGCAGGCCGACGGTGGGCTCGGCGCGGAGCAGCCGGTTGACCGTCCGACGACGCAGGTCGCAATCCACCACGATGACCTTGAGGCCTTGCATGGCCGCGGCGCGGCCAAGGCAGATCGAGGTCGTCGTCTTGCCCTCGCCGGGAAGCGCCGAGGTGATCGCCACCACCTGCACCGGCTCGCCCAGGCGCGAGTAGAGGATGGAGGTTCGAAGGTTGCGGAAGGCCTCGGAGAAGCTTGAGAGCGGCTTGCCGACCACATAGTCGATCGGCGAAGTCGCGCCACCCTCCTCGGCCACCGAGTTGAGCAGCGGGATGGCGCCCAGATAGCTGGCGTCCAAGCGACGCTCCACGTCCTCGGCGGTCGCCAGGCCGGCGTCGAGCATCTCCGCCAGCACCACCGACCCGGCTCCGGCGCCAAGGGCGAGCAGAAGGCCAAGCGCCAGGTTCAGCTTCACGTTCGGCGAGCTTTGGTGGGTCGGGATCTTGGCCTTGGAGACGACGCGCGCGTCGGAGCTTTCGATCCCCTGCTGGCTGCTCGTCTCCTTGTAGCGGCTGAGGTAGCTCTCATAGAGCGTGCGCGAGGCCTCGGCCTTGCGTTCCAGTTCGTTGAGCCCGATGCCGGCGCGGCCGTTGGCGGCCAGGGTGCCCCGGGCGCCGCCCAGGCTTCCACTGATCGCCGCGGCCCGTTGCCGTGAGACTTCGACCTTGGCCTCAAGGTTGGAAATGATGCGCTGGATTTCGGCCTGGATCTGCGAGTCGATGTCGGAGAGCTGGCGCTTGGCCTTCAGCATCTCCGGGTGCCGCTCGCCATATCGCCCCTGGAGATCGGCGACCGTGGCGCTGACCTGGGTCCGCTGGGCGCGAAGCTGCTGGATGACGGGCGAGCTCAAGGCTTCGCCGACGTCCTCGCCGGTGGAGCCGCGGGCAAGCTGGGCCTTGGCGGTGTTAAGGCGGGCCTGATCTTCGGCCACCTGAGCCTGGGCCTGGGCCAGGTTCTGATTGAAGCCGGAGATCTCCTGTTCGGTCAGGCTGGTGCCCGAGGCGCTCAACAGGTTGTGGGCGATCTTGTATTGCTGAACCGCGGCCTCATCGTTGATGACGGTGCTGCGCAGATCGCCCAGCCGGTTGTTCAGCCATTCGGTCGCCTGCTGGGTCGCTTCGAATTTCGCCTCCAACTGCTCAAGCAGGTAGAGCTCGGCGAACTTGTTGGCGATCAAGGAGGCCTTGGCCGGATCCGCCGACTGGTAGCTGACATTGATGATGTAGGTCAGGCCGGCCCGCTTCACAGCCAAGTGCCCAAGGACCGAGTCCACCACGGACTCATGGCGCTCTTGCGCCTGCAGGGGCGTCAGCGTCGCTCTGCCGTCACGGCCGCCGAGCATCGACTTTATGGAGTGGGTGAGGGCGTGGATGCCGGTGGGCTTGCGCAGCGCGCCATTGAACTCGGGGTCTTGCTCGAGGTTGAGGCCTTTCACGACACGTTCGGCGAGCTGACGCGATTTCAGCACCTCGACTTCGGTGTCGACCGTGCTGGAATCCGCGGGCAGTCCCGAAAGCACGGCGTCGGTGCTGGTGACCTTCTCCTTGCGGGTGTCGAGCATGACGTTGGCGGTCGCCGTATACTTGGGCGTCGCCTGCATCGTCAGCAGGACCGCGGCCAGGAACACCACGATCGCGACGCCGGAAAACAGCCGGATACGGCGCATGAACATCGAATAGATGCGACGAAGGTCCAACCCGCCGAGCGGGCTCGCGGCCGGGGAGAAATGCGCGCGATCATCGACGTCGGGCGCCGCCGCGGGGATATGAACGTTCATGACGCAACCTCAAAGGCTCTGCGAAGGATCTTCGCAGAGCTACCTTTCGGGATGGTATCCATCGCTGAGCGGGCGACAATGCGGCCCATTCGCCGCGACGAGCTGGTTCAGAATTGCGCCGTCAGTGTCACGGAGACCTTGTTGTCCGTGAAGTTGTTGCCGGTGCCGCGGACGGTCTTGGTCTTGTCGTAGGAATAGGCGCCGCTCAGGCCCAGGGTCCGGTTGAGCAGGTAGGTGCCGCTCAGGCCCGCGCTGGTGCGGTGGTCGGTGCGGTTGATGTCCTTGTAGCGGTCCACGCCATAGCCGGCCCGGGCGGTGAGGATCACATTGCGCAGCAGCTCGTGGTCCACCTGCGCCCCCAGATTGTTGGACAGGTAGGCGCCTTCCGCGGGGACGGCGCTGTCCTCGACCGTGCGGCCCGCGTTCAGGGTGACGGTGGTGAGTTGGGTGGGGAACCACTCCACCTTGCCGCGAGCCCCGAAGGCCTTGACGGTCCGCAGGCGGGAGTCGCTGAAGGTCTGGCGCAGATAGCCGCCGGCGAGTTCGCCGCGGACCAGGGCGCTCAGTTCGAAGTTGACGCCCACCAGGCCCTGGACGCCCTTGGAGTCGCGGTTCACGTCGGTCGTGATCCGGTGCCGATAGTCGCGCTTGTTGCCGTCGAGCTCGAAGAACACCGCGGTATCCGGGCTCACGGCGTAATCCAGCCGCCCGCTCAGGGTATGGCTCGTGCGGTCGCGGTAATCCTGGGCGACGACGCCGCCGCCGATCTTGGGCGGACTCTCGTAGCTGAAGTTCTGGTAGCCGTAATGGCCGCCCAGCCGTAGCCGGTTGATCTCGTGTTGGATGTCCACGCCCGCGGACCACAGGTCGTAGCGAACGGGCTTGGCGGCGACGCCGGGGCTATTGGGCGAGGTCCGCGGCTCGGTCAGTCGCGCCCAGTCCACATTGGCGGTGATGTTGCTGAACCGCAGGAGATCGATGCGGCCGTTGACCCCAGCGCCCCAGTCGGTCGTGTTTTCCTCGCTGCGCTTTTGATAGCGGTTGAGGATCGCATGGGCATAGGCGCCCACAGCGTTCCGTGACCAGTCAGACGCCAGGTTCACCTCCGGCGTCACATGCCAGACCGTGTCGCTCTGGGTGTTGGTCTCGGTCGCGTAGATGTTGTCGTCGTATTCCGGCGTGACCGAGAGCTTCGGGTAGGCCAGAAAGGCGCCCATCCGGAGGCCCTTGGCTTCATAGCCTTCGTGAGGCCGCTGGGTGACGCTCACATTGCGGTCGCGCGCGAAAGAACTCTGCGCGCCGGTCTGGATATTCAGGCTCGACTGATCAGCGCCCGGAGGACCATTGCCCTGTTGGGCGCCGGTCGTCGTGGTCGTGGGCGTCCCGGCCGGGGGGCCGGCCGTCTGAGCGAACACATAGCTGGCCGAACCGGCTGCGATCACCATGGCCGCACCGGCCACCAGCGCGCGTCTATCCCCAGTCACGATGCACTACCCCTATTTGGAGACACAAGTTCGCCAACGCGCCCGATCAGCGGGCGCGTTGGACAAACGTTACTCTGTAAAACCTTTAGCCGCGGTAAGGAGACACGACAGGGCCGGTGGACTGGCCTTGGCCTTCCGTCGTCGCCGTCTGCGTGTCCTGCTGCTGCTGCTGCTGCTGTTGTTGTTGCGTAGCTTGGCTTTGGCCGGTCGACGTCTGCGAGTTCGACGCGAGGGTGATTGTGTTTTGCTGCGAGCTGACAGCGGCGGTCACCGCCGAGTTCGTGACGCCGGCGCTCTGAAGGCTGTTCGAGGCCGTGGACAGGGCTTGGCCAGCCACGGTGGGGGGCACCGCAGCCGTGCTCACCGTCTGGGCGATCGCCTGTTCGACAGCCGCCTGCTGCTCGGTGCTGGTGGCGCCTTGCGTGCTCGTCACCGCAGCCTGCACGGCCGCCGTGATGGCCTGCGCGACAACCGCCGTCTGCACGGTCGACACCGCTTGAGCCACGGCCGCATTGCTGGTGATGCCTTGGCTGTTCATCGTCGCGACCGCGCTGGCCATCGCGACGTTCGCCACCGCGGGCGGGGCGTTGGCCGCCGTCAGCGTCGAGGTGATGGCCGCCTGTACGGCCGCCTGCTGCGCTTCCGGCGTTGCAGTCGCCGTGCTTGCCGCCGCAGTCTGCACCGCCGCCGTGATCGCCGTGGCGACCACCGCCGCCTGTTGATGCTGGACCGCCGCCGCGACGCCCGGAGCCGAGGCGACCGCCGGGGGCAAGGACTGGATCGCCTGGGCCATCGCCACGTTCACCACCGCAGGCGGCGCCTGGGTCGTGCTGACGATGTTCTGCACCGCCGCCTCGACCGCGGCCTGAACCACCGCGGCGGGTTGGCCCTCGTTCTGCGAGACCGCGGATTGAACCGCCGCCGTGATCGCCGCCTGCAGTTGTGTGGCGTCGGGCGCCGCCTGATCCGCGAACTGGGCCAGAGCCGAGCCGCTGACGAGCGTCACGCCGCCGATTGCGGCGACTGCTGCGAAGGCGCGAGCAGCCGCGCCGATGGAAATGGTCCGGAGATTCATAGGCACCCCAGCTGTCACCAGCAATCTTCTATCTAATACAATCCTAAGCGGCGCCGTTAAAAAAGTCGAATCCAAAAGACAATCGTGCGTTCGTTGAAATGGTTACCGCTCTGCAGCATTTGTGGGCGCCACTGCTCGCACATGCGATTGAGGGCGCGTCCAGCTCTTTATCCAGAATGCCGCGGCCAGCCGACCGGCTGGGTTCTTCACCGAATTAAGCACGTTGCGGACATTGATTTCGTGGCTGATCACGCCATCCAGGGACTTGGCCTCGTTGTACACATCCTGGCGCGTCTCGGTCGGCAGATCCGACCAGTGTTCGAGGCCAAAACGGATGCGCCATGGCGCGACGTCCGGATCGATCGGCACGAGATCGTAGGAGAGCGCGTAGGCCGCGGCCCCCTCCGAGGTGAGCCGGTGGTGCGCGACCGTGTCGATGTAGACGAGCCTCAGTCTGGCGGCGGTCGCGTAAGGCGAGAGTCGCAGCGCATCTTTAGATAGTAATGTGGCGGCGGAAATGTCGGCTGCCGTGGGGTGGCCGGACATGCGCCGATAGGCGGCGGCGTCGTAGCCCTGGGTCAACCCGAACCCCAGCGGCGGGGTCCCGAAGCCGGCGCCGGTGTTGAGGGCCAGCAGGCTGGCGGCGCAGCCGGCCACCACGACGGCGGCCAATACGGCCGTCACGCCAATCCATCCGCCCGACCTCATCGCCGCGACCCCTGCGAGGCGGAGAACTGCAGGCCGAGCAGCAGGCTCCAGAAGGCCGCGACCGAATAGGTCTCCAGGGCGAAATCCGTCGCGCCGTGGACGAGAATGACGATGTCGGCGGCCAGCAGGGCGAAGAGGGCGGTCTTGAAGCGTGACCGCGCAACGGCCCGCCGGAGGGTGATGAGGAGAACAGAGCCGAGCGCCAGGAACATCGGCGCGGCTCCGACGACGCCAGCCTGCTCCAGCCAGGTGAGGTAGACATTGTGAGCCGCGCGCACCACCCACATCGGACCGACCGTCTCGGCATCGAGCAGGACGCGGTTGACGGCGTCGAATGTGCCCAGGCCGTAGCCCATCCAAGGCGCGCCCAGGAATGCATGCCAGTGGGTGGTGAAGATGGCTCGGCGACCGTTGAGGTCCCACGAGCTCTCTCCAAGACGAGAGATCAACCCGCCCCCGGAAATCGCCAGCACCGCCGCAAAGACGACGATCCCGGCGGCCAGGCCGATCGTGGCTGGCGTCCATTTGGCCTTGGCCCCGAAGGTCTGCAGGACCGCGAAAGTCACCAGTCCCGCCGCCGTCGCCAGGAATCCTCCGCGAGACGCTGTGGCCAGGACGCAGGCGGCGAAGATGAGGGATGCGCCGATCGAGGGCGCTGCGCTCGCCAGATCGCGGCGGCCGGAGGCCGCGCGGGAAATCGCCCCCGCCAGCCCCAGCGGCAAGAGCATTCCAAAGAAGGTGGCTGCGGTGTTCGGATTCTCGAAGCTGCCGCCCAGCCTGTGGACGCTAGTCCCCAGCGCGCCGCCGGCGAACTGCAGGAAGGCCCAGAAGCCCATCGCCGCCCCCAGCGCCAGGATCACGTTCAGGCTGGCCCTCGCCCGGGAGTCGGACGCGCCCAGGACGCAGCCGAGCATGAAGATTCCGGCCAGCCCTAAAAGCTTGATCAGCTCGAGCAGGGTCTGGGACTTGTCCATTGTGGAGGCGGCGGGACCGACGCCGACATACTTCCAGACCGGATGAGGGCCGCCGGGCGCGAAGGGCGTCATCGACCAGAGAATGGCGAACAGCGTGACGGCGAAGAAGATCGCTGGCCATCGCAGGCCCCTGAGCTTCTCCAGGTCTTTGCGAACGCCCGGCGTGGCCAGGGCGGCGAGCAGCAGCAGGCTGCAGCCAAGGGCGAGCGTCAGCGCGGTCTTCGGCAGCACCGCGCCCCAGCTCATGTGCCCGGCGAATATGGCCAGCGGGGCGAGCAGCGACAGCCAGCGCGCCTCGGTGCGCCACCATATCGGCGTCCAGGCCCGTGGGGCTGAGGGGGAGATCGTCTCGACCTGGCTCACGCTCAAATCACCGCCATGACCAGGTCCGCGCCGACCAGACCGCCCGCAAGCACGGCGACGTGGCGGCGCAGCGTATACGCCGCCGCATCGTGGACGCGACGATAGGATTGGCTCGATGGTCGCACGTCAGAACTCAAGACTCATTTCGTGAAAGAACTACAACGGCGACCCGCGGCCGGTCGCTAATTTTCCGCTATAGGTTTGCAGCTACACTCGGTTGGCTTGCTCAAAAGCCATAGTCGGACGGCTTGATGTCGAAGATCTTCCCGGTGATCCTCTCCGGCGGCTCGGGTTCGCGCCTGTGGCCGCTTTCGCGCGAGAGCTTTCCCAAGCAGCTCCTGCCGCTCACGGGCCCAAGGACGCTGCTGCAGGAAACCGCCCTGCGCGTCGCCGACGCCGCGCAGTTCCATCCGGTGATGGTGGTGGCCAACGCCGAGCATCGCTTCGTGGTGGCCGAGCAGCTTCGCGAGATCGGGCAGGGGAGCCCGACGATCGTGCTCGAGCCCATGGCCCGCAACACCGCCCCGGCCGTGGCCGCAGCCGCCATCATCGCGGCGGAAAGCGATCCCGACGCGCTCATCCTTGTGATGCCGGCCGACCATGCCGTGCCGGACAAGACGGGGTTCCTGTCCGCGGTGGCGGCTGGCGCCTCGGCCGCCCGGGAGGGGGAGCTGGTGCTCTTTGGCGTCCAGCCGGACAGCCCGGCGACCGGCTATGGCTATATCCGCGCCGGCGAGGCGTTGCAGGGCGAGGTGCGGCGCGTCGACGCCTTCGTCGAGAAGCCCGACCTGGCGACCGCCGAGGCCTATCTCGCCGACGGTCGCTATGTCTGGAACAGCGGCATCTTCCTGCTGCCGGTGCGGGGCCTGCTGGCGGAACTTGAGGCCCATGCGCCAAAGGTGCTCGCCGCGGCCCGCGGCGCCCACGCCGCCGCCAAGCGGGACATGGACTTCCTGCGGCTCGACGCCGAGGCCTTCGGCCAGAGCCCCTCCATCTCCATCGACTACGCCGTGATGGAGCGCACCGAGCGGGCCGCCGTCGTTCCCGCCACCTTCGCCTGGAGCGACGTGGGCGCCTGGGGCGCGCTGTGGGAGCTGGCCGAGCAGGACGCGGACGGCAATGTGGAGATCGGAGATACGCTCGCCGAGGACACCCGGGGATCCTACCTTCGCAGCGAAGGCCCGCTGATCGCCACCGTGGGCGTCGACGACCTGATCGTCGTGGCCACGCCCGACGCGGTGCTGGTGGCCCGCCGCGACCGGGACCAGGGCGTCAAGAACGTGGTGGAGCGGCTGCGCGCCTCCAATCACGCCACAGCCATCCAGACCCGCCGGGTCTACCGTCCCTGGGGCTGGTACGAAGGGATCGAGACGGGCGAGCGCTTCCAGGTCAAGCGCATCCAGGTCAAGCCGGGCGGCCAGCTCTCCCTGCAGAAGCACTTCCACCGCGCCGAGCACTGGGTGGTCGTCAACGGCACGGCCGAGGTGCAGCTCGACGGCGAGCGCAAGCTCCTGGCCGAGAACGAAAGCATCTACATCCCTCTGGGCGCGGTGCATCGCCTGGCCAATCCGGGCAAGGTGCCGCTGAACCTCATCGAGGTGCAGTCCGGCCCCTACCTTGGCGAGGACGACATCGTCCGCTTCGAGGACGTCTACGCGCGGGCTTAGGCCGGCAGGCGGAGGCCGTGCTAGGAGCCGGGAAACGCCCACAAGAGTCGCGCCTGATGCTGCAGAACCCCTTCACCGGCACGCCGCCCAAGATCGCCGTGCTGGGCCTGGGATACGTCGGCCTCCCGGTCGCGGCGGGCTTTGGCCAGACCTACGAGGTGGTGGGATTCGACATCGATCCGGCCAGGGTGGCGGAGCTCGCCGAGGGCCACGACCGGACCCGCGAGGTCTCGGCGCAGGAGCTGGCGGGCGCGAAAGGCCTTCGCTTTTCCGCCGACGAGGCGGATCTCGCCGGCTGCGACGTGTTCATCGTCACCGTGCCCACCCCGGTGGACGCCCATCGCCGGCCCGACCTTGGCGCCCTGTTGGCGGCCAGCGGGACCGTCGGGCGCGCGATCCGCCCGGGCGGGGTGGTCATCTACGAAAGCACGGTCTACCCGGGCGCCACCGAGGAGGACTGCGTGCCGGTGGTGGCGAAGGCCTCGGGCCTGGCGTTCAACCAGGATTTCTTCGCCGGCTACAGCCCCGAGCGCGCCAACCCGGGCGATCCGAACCATCGCCTGAAGACGATTATCAAGGTGACCGCCGGCTCGACGCCCAAGGCCGCCGACTTCGTCGACGCCCTCTACGCCTCGGTGGTCGACGCCGGCACCCACCGCGCCAGCTCCATCAAGGTCGCCGAAGCCGCCAAGGTGATCGAGAACACCCAGCGCGACCTCAACATCGCGCTGGTCAACGAATTCGCCCTGATTTTCCATCGGCTGGGGATCGACACCCAGGAGGTGCTGGCCGCCGCCGCCACCAAGTGGAACTTCCTCAATTTCCGCCCGGGCCTGGTGGGCGGGCACTGCATTGGCGTCGACCCGTACTACCTGACCCACAAGGCCGAGGCCCTGGGCTACCGGCCCGAGGTGATCCTGGCCGGACGGCGCATCAACGACGGCATGGGCGCCTATGTCGCCCGCGAGCTGATCCGCGAGATGATCCGCCGTGATCTTCCGGTGAACGGCGCGCGGGTCCTGGTGATGGGGCTGGCGTTCAAGGAGAATTGCCCGGACCTGCGCAACACGCGGGTCACCGACATCCTCGCCGAGCTTGGGACCTATTCGGCCAAGGTCGAGGTCTGGGACCCTTGGATCGAGGCGCAGGACGCGCGAGCGGAGTACGGCCTGGAGCTCATCGAGACGCCCGCGCCCGGGACCTACGACGCCATCGTCCTGGCCGTGGCGCACGACCGGTTCGTCGCCATGGGCGCGGCGGCCATCCGCGCCCTCGCCAAGCCCGGCGCACCGCTGTTCGACGTCAAGGCGGCGCTCCCGGCCGGCGAGGCCGACTGGCGGCTCTGAGGCCGGCGCTCCAGTACTGAAGCTCCAGCGGCCAGCAAAGCTTCGGGCCCATCGCTCGATGGGCGATGCGCGTGCAATGTCGCGCAAGCTTAGCCGTAGCAAGCTCTGCAAAAAATGTGACGGAAAAAGGAACAGCTTGGCTACGTGGCAGGTTGGGCGCGGGCATGGGAGCTAACACGGCTTCCTGGCCAGAAAAAAACTCAACCGAGGTCCATTCATGTCGCGCATTCTAGTGGCCGGAGGGCTTGGATTTATCGGCTCCCACCTTGTCGAGCGCCTGCTTCACCGTAGCGACGTCGATGAATGCGTCGTCGTCGACAATCTCTGGACGGGATGCGAGCAGAACCTCGCCCACGTCTTTGATCCCCGCCTGAAGATCGTGATCGCCGACATAGAGACGGCCGCGCTCGAAGGAACATTCGACGAGATCTATCACCTCGCCTCGCCGGCCTCGCCGCCCTGGTACCAAGCCGAGCCTCTGCGGACCATTTCGGCCAACGTGGTGGGCGCGATGCGATTGCTGTCGCTGCTCACGCCCGGCGGCCAGATCGCGTTCAGCTCGACGTCCGAGGTCTATGGCGACCCGCTGGTGTCGCCCCAGCCCGAGAGCTACCGCGGGTCCGTCGACTGCACGGGGCCGCGCGCGGCCTACGACGAGAGCAAGCGCTGCGTCGAGGCGATGCTTTTCGAGGCTCATCGCGTCATGGGCGTGCGCATCAAGGTCGTGCGGCTGTTCAACGTCTTCGGCCCAAGGACCCGGGTGGACGATGGCCGCGCGGTTTCCAATTTCGTGACCCAGGCCCTCCGGGGCGCGCCGATCACCGTCTACGGCGACGGCTCCCAGACCCGAAGCTGGGGGTTCATCGACGACATCGTCGAAGGGCTGGAACGCTACTTCTGGCGGGATGGCGTCGATTATCCGGGGCCGGTCAACATCGGCAACGACCGCGAGATTCCGGTCCTGGAGGTCGCGCAATTCATCCAGCAGCGCTTCCCGCTGTGTCCCATCGTGCACCTCCCGCCCGCGCCGCAGGATCCGACGAACCGACGGCCCGACCTGACGGTCGCCAACCGGATCATCCCGGGCTGGACGTGCAAGGTGGCCTACGAGGAAGGCGTCGAGCGGGCCATCGCATGGTTCCGCGCCGAAATGGGGCTGGGCAGAGCCGCGCCCATCATCGTGCCAGCCTCGGCATGGCCCGCCGCGCTGCGCACGCCTGATCCTGCCGCGGAGCCGGTTGTCGGCGAGGTGATCCCAGGCCCCTCTCAGCCCGGCATCCAAGCCAGCCTCTGATGCGCCCGGGGGAGGAGTTGGTCTCGGTCGTCATCCCGCTCCACAACGGGGGGGAGACGATCGAGCGGACGCTCAAGACCGTCCTGGCCCAATCGTGGGGTTCCATCGAGGTCTTGGTCGTCGACGACGGATCGACGGACGACGGGCCAGGCCGCGTGGCGCGCATGGCCGCGCAGGATTCCCGCGTCCGCTTGCTGCACCAGCCCAACGGCGGCGTGGCCGCGGCGCGCAACCACGGCGCCAGCGTCGCCCGCGGCGATTTTCTCGCCTTCGTCGACGCCGACGACCTGTGGTCGCCGGAGAAGCTCGAACTTCAGATGGCCGCGATGCGCGAGGGCGGGGAGGGCGTGGGGCTCGTCTACACCTGGTCGGCGCTGATCGATGCGCAGGACCGGATCTACTCCACCGAACACCAGCCGCAGGCGGAAGGCTGGGTCCTGCGCGACCTATGCCGGGGCAACATTGTCGGCAACGGCAGCTCTCCACTGCTCCGGCGCGCCGCCTTCGAGGCGGTGGGCGGCTACGACGCCTCGCTTCGGGCGCGCGGCGCCCAGGGCTGCGAAGACCTGATGATCTATCTGCGCGTGGCCGAGCTCTACCAGTTCCGCGTCGTCCGCCGGTTCCTCACCGGGTACCGCGTCACCCACAACAACATGTCCAGCGACGCCTTGCGGATGCTGCGCTCCTGCGAACTGACGCTCGCGGGGTTCCGCGAGCGGTATCCGCAATATGCCCCCGAGTTCGACGCCCACAGCAGGGACATGGTCTATTGGCTGATGGCTCGGGCCCTCACGACAGGGCCGCTGCGCAACGCCGCTTCGCTGATGCTGAAGGACGGCCTTCTCCACGCGTTCCAACTCGCACCCAGGCTGCCGGAACTGGTCTTTCTCATGGCCAAGGCCCGCGCGCCCGCGCCGGCCAAGCGGTTCGCGCAGCGGTTCCTGAAGCAAGGCGGCGGCTATCGCCCGGCTTATCTGGAGGCGGCGGTATGAAGCTTCGATGGCCGCTGCTGGACCGTGCATCACAGGTTCGCCATCTCGCCGCCCCGCCCCGCTGGGCGTCCCCCACCATTCTCACGCTGGGTCTGCTGTCGGCCGCGCTTGAGGGTGCTGGCCTCTATCTCTTCATTCCGCTGGTGCAGACGCTGGGCGGCCAGGCCCCGGGCGCGGGCGGCCTGTCTGGACTGTTTCGCGCGGTCCTGACGCCCTTTCCTCGAGACCTGTGGATACCCGTCCTGGTGGCGGGTCTTTGCGCGAGCATCGTGGCGAAGAACCTCATCAGCTTCGTCAACAACTACCTGGCCCGCCGGCTGGACGGCGAAGTGGCGCATCGCCTGCGGGTGCGGGTGTTCGAACAGACCCTGAGCTCCTGCATCGACTACCGGGTCGCGCATCGCATGACCGACCTGGTGGCCACGCTGACGAACAACACCTGGAAGGTGAGTCACGCCCTCAGCCTGGTGTACCGCCTGGTGATCTGCGCCGCGGCGATGGCGGTGTTCGCCGCGCTGCTGTCGATCATCTCCGCCCGTTTGACGATCCTCTCCGTCGCCATGCTCGGCGCCGGCGCTGTGCTGATCCAGCTGCTCACCCGCAAGGCGCAGTCCGCCGGCGAGCAGGTGGTCGAGGAGAATCGTCAGTTCGGCCTGCGGATGTGGGAATCCATGGGGGCGCTGCAGCTGATCCGCAGCTTCGCCAGGGAGTCCTACGAGATCGATCGCTTCAGCCAGTCGTCGGAGGGGATCCGGCGGCGCCTGCTTCGGCTCGACCTTCTCTGGAGCATCCCCAGTCCGGTCTCCGAAGTCTTCGGCGCTCTCTTGATCGGCCTTCTCATACTGGCCGGAGCTCGCGCAGGCGCGGGGCTCGGGCCGCTGGCGGCGTTCCTGGCGGTCCTCTACCGGATGCAGGGACCGACGCGGGAATTCCTGCAATGCAGCGTGGCGCTGAATGGGCTGGGCGCGGCGCTCGACGATGTCGAGGACGTGCTGGAGCGCACGGGCGCGCCCTTCCTGACGAATGGCCATCGGCCGGCCGGGGACCTGCAGCGCGGAATCGAGTTCCGCAATGTCGGCTTCCGCTACGAGGCGGGAGAGGCGCCGGCGCTGCAAGGCCTGAGCTTTACGATCCCGGCCGGCAAGACGACGGCCATTGTCGGCCGGTCGGGCGCGGGAAAGTCGACGCTCATGTCGCTGCTCTTCAGGTTCCGCGACCCGACGGAGGGCGAGATCCTCGTCGACGGCGCGCCGCTCACCACGCTCGAGCTGGCCAGCTGGCGCTCCCGGCTGTCGCTGATGGCCCAGGAAGCGCAGCTGTTCAACGACAGCGTCGCCGCCAACATCGGCTATGGCCGGCTGCACGCCGACGCTGAAGAGGTCCGCGCCGCGGCTGAGGTGGCCGGCGCCCATGAGTTCATCGCAACCCTGCCGCAGGGCTACGAGACCCAGGTTGGCGATCGCGGGGCGCGGCTCTCCGGCGGACAGCGCCAACGCATCGCCCTGGCGCGCGCCATCTTGAAGGCGCCGGACCTGCTGCTGCTCGACGAGCCCACCAACGCACTCGACCCGGAAACGGAGCAGGCGTTTCAGGCGGCGCTCGAAACCTTCCACCGGGGCCGCACGGTGGTGGTGATCGCCCATCAGCTCTCCACTGTGCAACGCGCGGATCAGATCGTCGTTTTGGAAGGCGGCCGGCTGGCCGAGATCGGCTCACCCGCCGAGCTCCTGGCCCGGCCGGGCCGGTTCGCGCAATTGCACGGCCTCAGTGCGCCCCGGGAGGCCGCGTGATGGGATACCGCCTGGCTCAGATGGAACTCTCAGGCCCATTGCGCCCCATCGAGCTCTCCCCGCAGGACACGGGCCTGGGCCTGATCGCTCGCTACAATGATCGCCTCGTCGGCTTTCGCATGCTTCCCGCCGCCTCCGGGGAGCGCCTGTCCGCCGAGCGGCTGTCGGACATCTGCAACGCCGCCTTCGCGCCCGCGATCGCGACCCTGCGTGCGCGAGACGCGGTCGAGGCGCGGTGGCCCGTGGCGACGGGCCGAGCGCCCCCCAGCCTCACCATCGCCATCTGCACGAAGGATAGGGCCCAGCGTCTGGCGCGCCTGCTCAATGCCTTGGACGCGGTCCGCCCGAGCTCGGGCTTCGCCGCCCTGGAGATCGTCGTGGTGGACAACGCCCCGTCCGACGAGAGCACCCGTGAGGCCGCGACCAGGGTCGACGGCGTCCGTTACGTTCGCGAGCCCAGGGCCGGCCTGAACTTTGCGCGCAACAGGGCGCTCGCGACGGCGACGGGCGACCTGCTCGCCTTCCTGGACGATGATGTCGTGGTGGACCGCCACTATCTCGACGGGCTCCTGCGGGCGTGGCGATCCTGTCCGGACGCGGGCGGCTTCACCGGCCTAGTGCTGCCCTATCGTCTCGACACCGAGGCCCAGGTGGATTTCGAAAGCCGCGGCGGTTTCGGCAGGGGATTCACCCCCACGGAATTTCGCGCCGACCGCTGGGGAAACCGGCTGCACCCGGTCGGGGTCGGGATCCTCGGGGCCGGCTGCAACATGTGCTTCGACCGCCGGCTGTTGATCGAGCTGGGGGGATTCGACGAGGCGCTGGACACCGGCCGCCCGCTTCCTGGCGGGGGCGACCTGGACATCTTCTATCGCGTGATGCGCGCCGGCCGCGCCATGCGCTACGAGCCGGCCTACGCCGTGTACCACGAGCACCGGGAGACGCTGCCGCAACTCACCCACCAGTACTGGACCTGGGGGCTGGGGTTCATGGCCTTCCTTGTGAAGTCCTGGCGGAGCGATCCGGCGCTGCGCCCCCGCCAACGGGCCATGCTCTGGTGGTGGGCGATGGATCGCCTGGGCGCCATCGGCCGCGCTGCGCTGAAAGGGCGCTGGCAGGCGCTGGGATTCGCCTGGGCTGAGTTCAAAGGCGGCGTTCAGGGACTTTTCGGCGAGTACGATCGCTCTCGCCAAAGGGTTCAGCGCATTCGGGAGCAGACAGCATGAGCGAGCAGCCCTGGCGCATCGTGGACCTGGATCTGGCCGACGGCCCGCGCGCCGTCGAGGCCTCCGAGCAGCCCCACCTGCTGGTCTTCTGGTGGTCCGGGATCCCGCTGGGGATCCGCGCCCTCTCGTCGGCCGAACTGCCATTCAGTGCGGCGCAGGTCGCCGAGACGGCCGCCCCGATGATCGCGGACCAGGCGCTGGCGCGCGGACTGGACGGCGCACGCTGGCGCGCCGGTGTCGACGCCATCGTCCGGGACGGGCCGAGGCTGGAGGAGGCCGCGCGTTTGGATGCGCTCGGGGTGCTGGACGCCGCGGCCCGCCCGACCGCCGCCAACACAAGCGGCCTCTCGGTCGTGATCTGCACGCGGGACCGGCCCCAGATGCTGGCCAAGTGCCTTCAAAGCCTGGCTCTGCAAGCGAGCCCTCCGGGGCAGGTCGTCGTGGTCGACAACTCGCGTGACGGGAGCGCGCGGCCGGTCTGCGAGGGCAGGGCCGGCGTGTCCTCTGTCCACGAGCCGCGGCCTGGCCTGAGCTGCGCGCGGAACGCGGGGATCGCCGCTGCGAAGGGCGAATTCATCGCCTTCACCGACGATGACGCTGAACTCAGCGCCAGTTGGACGCAGGACCTCGTCCGAGCCTTCGACGACCCGTCGGTCGATGCGGTGACCGGCCTGGTGCTCCCCGCCGTCCTGGACACCCCGGCCCAACGGGCGTTCGAACTGGAGCTGGGAGGCTTTACCGGCCGCTACTTTCCGCTCGTCTTCGACAGCGCGTTCCTGGCGATGACGCGGGATATGGGCCCGCAGGTCTGGCGAATTGGCGCGGGGGCGAACATGGCCTTCCGCCAGAAGGTGTTCGCCCGCTTCGGCGTGTTCGACGAGCGGCTGGGCGCTGGCGCCTCCGGCTGCTCGGAGGATTCCGAGTTCTGGTATCGGGTGCTGGCGGGGGGAGGGACCTGTCTCTACGAGCCGCGCGCCGTGGTCCGCCACCATCATCGCGAGGATTGGGCGGGCCTGCGCCGACAGTACCGGGCCTACATGCGCGGCCACGTTTCCGCTCTTGTCGCCCAGGCCGACCGCTATGGGCACAGCGGCAACATCCGGCGGATCTTTCGTCAGCTGCCGATGTATTTCCTGCGGACCGCCTTGCTGGCCGTCCAGAATCTGCAGGGCTGGCGTCTGCGCCTTCTCGCCGAAGAATTCATCGGCTGGGCATTGGGCCTGCAATATCTGATGCGCCCAAAATGGCGCCGCGCGGGCCAGTTGGGGCCAAGCCCGAAGCGGGAGGCGGCGGCGGCGACGCACGCCCAGATGCAGCGTGCGTAAGGCGGCTCTCCGGTCCTTCCTGGCGAAGAACCCCTTCGGGGCCGGCCTGACCGACGGCCTTTTCTACCGGGAGAAGATGCGCGCCATTCACCGCATCGCGCCGCAGCAGTTGAGCGACAGCGGGCCGGGACGAATCCTCGACGTCGGCGGCGGCCGCAGCGGCCTGGCGGGCCTGCTCTACCCGCAAGCCGAGGTGGTGACGCTGGACGTGGATCCTGACCTCGCGGGCCAGGGGCCGCTTGGCCGCAACGGGCGGTTCGTGTGCGGAGACGCCCGGCGGCTGCCCTTCGCGGACGGCGCCTTCGACGCCGTGGCCCTGTTCGACGTTCTTGAGCATGTGAGTGAGGACCGCGCAGCGGCGGCGGAGGCGATGCGGGTGGTGCGTCCGGGCGGCGTCGTCCTGCTCTCGACCCCGGTCGCCGCCTGGCGCTATCCCTACTTCGATGTGATGCGTCCGGTGTGCCCTCCGGAAGCGGAACTGATGGCGGAGTGGGGGCACGTGCGCCGCGGATATGACGTGGCGGAGTTGGCTGGAATCTTCGGCGGATCGCCCGAGAAGCGGGCCAGCTTCATCAATCCGCTGACGGCGTTCGCGCATGACCTGGCCTTTTCGCGGCTTGGGCGGCGCAAGCGCCGACTGCTGCACGCGCTCGCCGCGCCTGTGACCGCCATTGGTTATCTTTGCCATCACCCGGCGCTCCCCGGGAACGAGACGGCCCTGGCATGGCGACGATAGCCCCAGGCCGCGTGGCGATCTTCCCATGGGGAGACGTCATCGAGGACTTCCTCGATCCGCTCAACCTGGGCCTCGATGACTACGCCGCGCGGATGCGTGGCGGCTGGCTGTTCGGCTATGTCGCCGCGCTTCAGGCGCAGGGTTTCGAGCCGCTGATCGTCTACGCCTCCGCGCAGGTGACGGCGAACACCCGGCTCATCCATGCCGAGACGGGGGCGCCGATCGTCCTGGTCCCGGGCCGCAGGAGCGGCTTGGGGAGGACCCGGGGCCATCCCTCCGCACGGGCGGCGGCGCAATGGGTCCGCACGCCCGCACGCAAATTCGCCGAGGTCCTGCGAGCCGAGCGCTGCTCCGCCATCCTCGTGCAGGACTATGAACACCCAAGGTTCGACGCCCTGGCCCTGCTCGCGCGCTCGCTGGGACTTCCCCTCTACGCCACGTTCCAGGGGGGCGATGTGACCCTTTCGCCCTTGGAAGGTCCGGTGAGGTCGGCTTCGGTGCGGCTGTGCCGCGGCTTCGCCGTCGCCTCGGCGCGGGAAAGGTCCCGCCTGGGCGAGACCTATGGCGCGGTGGGCCGCGTGCACGATGTCCCAAACCCCGTCGACGCGGGGTTCTGGCGAAGTGAGGGGCGGGCCGCTGCGCGCCAAGCCCTCGGCCTTGGGCATGATGAGCTGATCTTCTTCAACCACGGCCGGATCGACGTGCATCGCAAAGGCCTCGACGTGCTGTTGGCGGCCTGGCGTGAGGTTAGCCAACTCCACGCGGCTCGCCTGGTGATCGTCGGATCGGGCCAGGACCGCGAGACCTTCTCGGCCATGACCGAGGGGACGCCGGGCCTCACGTGGCTGGACGGCTACGTCACAGACCCGCCCTACATCCGCCGCTGGCTTTCAGCCGCCGACGCCTATGTCACCCTCTCGCGCATCGAGGGCATGCCGGTGGCGCCGCTCGAGGCGATGGCGTGCGGGCTGCCCTGCGTGGCCAGCGACGCCCACGGACTGGCCGATATCTTCAGCGCCGGAGAGGCCAGCGGCGGCCTGTTGACGCCCCGAGGCCAAGCCGCGCCGGCCGCCGCGGCGATGTCGCGCCTGGCCCGCGACCCCGCTTTGCGGCGGGCGCTGGGCCAGGCGGCGCGCGGCGCAGTGGAGTCGCGCTTTTCGACTGACGCCGTAGGGGCGGCCCTGGCGGCCATGATGCGTGGGGCCGCCGTCGAGCAGGCGAGTCCTGACGATGGGCTTGGGCATGCGCCTTCCCTGACGCGCGCCTCGCTCACGCAGCCCTCGCCCTTCAGCCGCCTGCGGAATTTGGGGCGCCAGGCCCAGCCCTAGGCTCTGCGCCGGCGGCATCTGCCGGCGCTAGTCCTCGACGATCTCGATCCAGCTCGGATTGCGGCCCATGGGATGGAAGCCCATCGAGGAGCGGGCGCCCACGTCGTCGAACTGGGCGATCAGCCCGGCGCCGGCGGGGTACATGATCCCCGCGCCCGGCGGATAGGAATGCAGGGGGTCGAGGGCGCCGGTGGCCGGGTCGATGGCGTAGGAGGTCAGCGCCCGCGAGAGCTGTCCGGCCGCGAGCAGATGGCGCCCCTTGGGATCGATCGCCAGGGTGCGGGGGCTGGCCTCGCTGATGTAATAGCCGATGGGCGACAGCCGCCCGCGACCTTCGCAGCGGAAGGCGGAGATGGTGCTGGTCGCCCGATCGCTCGCGTAGAGATAGCGGCCGTCCGGGGTGATCCGCAGGTCCGCGCCGCGCGCCCGGCCATGGCAGTTGGGGGGCAGGATGGGGGCGGTGCTGCGCAGCAGGAGCGCGCCGGTCTGCGGGTCGAAGTCGAAGACATCGACCATGCCGTCGTACTCGTTGACGACGTAGAGCGCCCGGCCGTCGGGGTGGAAGACCGCGTGCCGCGGTCCCGAGCCCGGCCGGCAGGTGGTCTCGCGGACAAATTCCAGCTGCCCGCTCGCCGCATCCAGCCGGAAGGTCCAGAGGCTGTCGGCGCCGATCAGGGTGGCGACCACGAAGCGGTTGGCCGGGTCGGGCGTGATGGCGTGGGCCTTGCCGGGCAGGTCCACCCGCTGCTGCACCGGACCCAGGACCCCATCCGGCCCGATGGGCAGGACGCAGATCAGGTTGTCCGGATAGGAGGCGCCGAGGATGTAGCGCCCGCTGGCCTCGACAGTGATGTCGGCGAGCGAGCCTGGGACCTCGGCGCTCGAGAGGTAGGTGAGGCGGGGCTCCCCGCGATCAAGGCGGAAGCTCTTGATGCAGAACGGCTTGCTGCGGACGGTGACGAAGAGCGTCGCGCCGTCGGGGCTGAAGGTGAGCGGCAGGCTCACCCGCGAGGGCGTCGTGACGTCCGGCAGCGGCACGCTGGCCAGCAGCTCGAACGCGCCCGCCTCGCCCAGTCGGAACATCTGGACGGCCAGGCTGTCGGCGGCGCCCACGAACGCCAGCATCGGCGGATCTCCATGTCAGCGGCCCGCAAGGGGCGGGCGGCAAGGTTCTAGTCGATGGCGGCCGCCGGTCACGGCCGAAATGAGCAGGCTTGCGTTCAGACCGCCAGGGCGGGCTGGCCGAGCGGCGCGGCGGGCGTCATCTCCGCCACCGTGCGCCGCCAGGCCCTCAGCGCCGACCAGAGCAGGATCACCGCCGCGGGCATCGCCACCGAAACGGTGGCGGCCAGGGACAGGCCTATCTTGTTTTTGTCGTGGAACACGAAGTCGGTGAGCGCGCCCACCACGGCCGCGCCGATGCCGCTGCCGGCGGTGTTGCCGCAGAGCACGAAGAGGGCGATGAGCCGGCCCCGCAGGACCGGCGGCGCCAGTATGCTGAAGGCCGCGGTGCCGTAGGCCTGGAAGGAGATCATCACCAGCTGCAGGAAGATGTACATCGGGAAGAAGATCTGCGGCGACCTGAGGTGGAAGATGATCAGGCCGAACGGCAGGCTGATGGTGATCAGCCAGCAGTAGATCCGCAGGTGCGCATCGCTCATCCCCCGCCGGTAGAGCCAGTCCACGACCGCGCCCTTGAAGACCAGAGCCAGCGCCGCCAGCAGGCTGATGACGCCAAGCGCCGAGCCGTATTGCAGCGGGGTCCAGCCGAACTGCCGGCCGATGAAGGTCGGCACCCAGGCGGTCATGGCCATGGCGCACACCGAGCAGCAGGCGAACCCCCCGATCATCAGGGAGATGACCTTGCGATGGCGCTTGAGGAAGGGCCAGAACAGGGTCTTGGCGACGGCCTTGTCCGCCTCGTCCATCACCGAGGCGGTCCTGGGCGGCTCCCGCACCGTGAACAGCAGCGAGGCGCCGATCAGGCCGGGGATCCCCGCCATGACCATCACCAGGTGCCAGGGCGCCATCCCGCCCAGCACGGGCAGGTGCAGCGGCCCCATGGCGATGGCCATGGTCAGCAGCGCCCCGCCCGCCGCGAACGCCAGGGCCGAGCCCGCCTTGGCGGCGGTCTGATAGATCGCCCCGGCGGTGGTGAGCTGGTCGCGGCGGAAGCCGTCGGCGATCAGCGAATAGGCCGAGGGCGAGAGCGCCGCATCGCCCGTCCCCACGCAGATCCGGGCGATCAGCAGGGTGAGGAAGGATCCCGCCAGGCCCGAGGCCATGGTGGCCAGCGACCAGAAGACCACGCCGAAGAACAGCACCCACCGCCTGGGGAATCTGTCCGCCGCCCAGCCGAACGGAAATGAGGCCACAGACAGGCTGAGCGCGAACGCCGGCCCCAGGATCAGGCTCACCTGGAAGTCGGTGAGCCCAAGGTCGGCCCGGATCGGGTCGACCAGCATGGTGAGGATGTATCGGTCCAGCAGGCCGAAGGTGTAGAGCATCCAAAGGATCGCCAGCATCCACCAGGAGGCGAGGCCGGCGACGGGTTCGCGGTAAGGCGCCGGGGCGGGGGCGTGGCTGGCGTCTGGCATTCGGTCAAGTCACCTTTGGAACGTCAAGTTCGCCGTAAGCGGCGGCGCGGCCGCAGCGCCCAGTCCCCGGCCGATTCCGAAAATTTTCGTGAGCGTTCCTTAAGCCGTCAGGCGACCTGGCCCAGCGCCGCCGCGCCCTCGAGCCAGCGTCCAAGCCGCATGTCGGACCTCAGCGCCGTGCGGCGCATCACGCGGGGGTATTTCTGCGGGTGGCCGTAGGCGCGGTGGACGGTGCGCCAGTTGTCCCACACCAGGACATCCCCCGCTTCCCAGTGGTGGCGGTAGGCGCGGCCCTCGTCGGTGACCATGGCGATCAGCGAGGCCAGCAGCTCGGCGGCCTCCTCCTTGGGCAAGCCATCGATCCGCAGCGCCATGGACGGGCTGATGTTGAGTACCGGCTGGTCCGTCTCGGGGTGCGCATAGACGAGCGGCTGGGAGACGTCGGGCAGGTTTTCGCTGGTCCGGCCGGTGTGGGCGTAGCTGTGGACGATGCGCAGGCCCTGCAGCTTGCATTTCAGCCCGTAGGGGAGGCTGCGATAGACCTCCGTGCGGTCGACCCATCCGGTGTCGCCGCCCACCT
>Ga0075364_10000182_pt1 | contig 28654 bp, 23 predicted proteins | sample EndMetdeltDD1764_FD_71517 | JGI IMG/M metagenome (GOLD analysis project Ga0075364, IMG submission 71517) | Populus endosphere microbial communities from Tennessee, USA - Endosphere MetaG P. deltoides DD176-4 | ecosystem: Host-associated > Plants > Roots > Endosphere | place: USA: Tennessee... | reverse complement strand
TCTACCGTCCGTGGGGATATGTGGAGAGCATGGATGATGGCGAACGGTTTGGTGTGCGTCGAACCATGCTTGATCCCGGCACTCGGACTTCCTTGCAAAAGCACATGCATCGCTCCGAGCATCTCATTGTTGTAAAAGGCACGGCCAGTGTGACGATCAGTTCGGAAACCCTGTTACTAACCGAAAACCAATCAATCTACATCCCTATTGGCGCGCTACACCGTATCGCCAATGAGGGGCGCATTCCGCTTGAAATTATCGAGGTGCGTACTGGTGGTTACCTCGGCGAGGATGATATTATCCGTGTCGAAGACGACTACAAACGAGATTGAGTGACGAAAAAAGCCCCGGTTTTGCCGGGGCTTTTTTGATTATGGGAACGTGTCTCAGTTCTTTTCCTGAACATGAGCTTCCAGGAACCACAAGGCTTTGTCCAGATCGCGAGACGCTGCCGTGAAAATATCGGCGGTGTTCGCATCACCGGCTTCATCAGCTTCATCAATGGCTTTGCGAACCATGTTGGCAACATCGCCATAACGTTCGATCAGCGCCTGAAGATGGTCGTGCACGGGGTAAATGTCCGTTGGGTACGCAGCAAGTTTTGTTGCTGCAGAAACAGCCTGCAGGCTGCCAAGTGCAGTGCCGCCCAATTGCACAACTCTTTCAGCAATCGTGTCGCCGTGGTCATCAAGCTGAGTACGGAAACCATCCAGCATCTCGTGAACGGCTATGAACTGTGGGCCCTTAAGGTTCCAGTGTGCCTGCTTGGTTGCCAGTGCCAGATCAATGATCGAAGCAAGTGCCTCATTCAACAATGCGCTTACTGTTGTCTTGGCATTCGATGGCAAATCATTTTTGGTCTTATGGGTTTTCACGTCTGTCTTCCTTCTCTCTTTACTGGCAGTCAGAACTGGCCTCGTTCAAAACTTTTATGGACCCGACTAGGTTCCGTCCTGTCTGAAGGCGCGGTTTGAAAACCATGAAATTATCAAAAAATACATGATCTATCGCGGCGGATGATCATTCATAAAACAATCCGATGCGTCGCCCCTCGATCTCATGAATGGCGATTTGCATATCGTAAATCTCTCTTAGCGCATCGGTGTCGATAATGTCATTTACCGTTCCAGTGCCCCACACCTTTCCGTCGCGCATCGCAATGATATTGTCGGAATACCAAGAGGCGAAGTTGATATCGTGCAGCACCAGCACCACGGTCTTTTTCAAGTCGTCGGCGGCCTTGCGCAATATTTTCATCATAGCGCTGGCATGTTTCATATCAAGGTTGTTCAAGGGCTCGTCCAGCAGCACATAATCGGTGTCCTGGCACAGAACCATTGCGACAAATGCGCGTTGACGTTGCCCGCCAGATAGCTCATCGAGAAAGCGGTCTGCAAGAGGTTCAAGGTTGAGATATTGCATTGCCTGATCGACATGCACCTTGTCTTCGACAGTCGGGCGTCCCTTGGAATAGGGATATCTGCCGAATGTTACCAGATCGCGCACGGTAAGGCGTGATGAAATATGATTGTCCTGTCGTAATATGGAAAGACGACGGGCAAGTTGGTCGCTTTGCGTTTTCGTCACGTCCATGCCGTCAACGGTAACCGTTCCCTTATCCATAGCCATCAGGCGCGCGATAATGGACAGTAGTGTTGATTTTCCCGCCCCGTTGGGACCGATAATCGAGGTCAAACCTCCGACAGGAATTGTGATGGAAACATCATCGACAACCAATGAGTTGCCGTATGCCTTGCTGATGCCGTTGGTGACGATCATCGAGCACCCCGTTTGAGAATGAGAACAATAAAGACGATGCCACCGAGAAACTCGATGACGATTGAAAGTGCCGTGTCGAACGCGAAGACCCGTTCCAGGATCACCTGTCCGCCGACAAGGCAGATGACGCCGATCAAGATTGCGGCTGGCAGCACATGGCAATGTTTGCCCGAGCCGGTCAAGTAATGTGCAAGGGCTGCAATGAGCAGCCCAAAAAACATCACTGGTCCGACAAGGGCGGTGGACACTGCAACCATAATGGAAATGAGCACAAGAAGAGCGGTGACGACACGCTTATGCGCGACGCCCAGACTTATCGCTGCAGGCCTTCCTAGCGACAGGACGTCAAAGGTGTGAAACAGTCTCAGGCCAGCGAGGCTGGCCAATGCAACAATAGCAGCAGAAATAGCCAACAACGTTGTATCAATTGTGTTGAAGCTGGCGAACAGTGTGTCCTGCAACACCATGAATTCATTCGGATCCAGCACACGTTGCATGAAACTGGAGAGGCTGCGAAACAGCACACCGAAGATTATTCCGACCAGCACCAACAGGTGCAGGCTGCGTTCGCCGCCGGAAAACAACCAGCGGAAAAGAATGCCGGCAAAAAAGACCAGCAGTAGGGTTTCACCGATAAATCGCAAACGAGGATCGATCAAAAGCACTTCGGAAGATCCGAAGGCGAAGACCATGAATGTGTGCACCAGCACAAATAGGGAATCGAACCCCATGACTGCTGGCGTCAGAATGCGATTGTTGGTCACCGTTTGGAACATGACGGTTGAGACCGCAATCGCATAGGCAACCAGCAAAAGTGCCGCCAATTTTATGCCGCGGAATTTGAGAACGAATGCCCAGCTTCCCTTTGCACCAAGTGTCATGAAGGCAATGATGGCAACGATTGCCAGAGCGGAGAGGACCACCAGGATAATGACGGGGCGTTTCTGCTGCAGATCAGTGGGCATGGTCACGCTTCCGAAGCAAAAGATAGAGAAATAAAGCGCTACCAACGACCCCGACGACGGTTCCAATCGGGATTTCGTACGGTGCACGGATTGTCCTGCCGACAATATCGCAAGACAGCACAAAGATTGCGCCAAGGGTCGCAACCCATGGCACGGAACGGCGCATGTTATCTCCAATCATCAGGCTGACGATGTTCGGCACGATAAGCCCGAGAAAAGGGATCATGCCGACTGTGACCACGACGACGGCTGAAACCAGGGACACAATGACCAGACCGAATGTCACCACGCGGCGGTAATTGAGGCCAAGATTGGTTGTGAAGTCACGGCCCATGCCGGCGACGGTAAATCTGTCTGCTGCCAGATAGGCTGCAATGGCAAAACAAAAGCCAATCCAAAGCAATTCATAGCGTCCACGCAAAACGCCGGAGAAGTCTCCTGTTGTCCATGCCAAAAGGGACTGCGTGAGTTCGTAACGGTAAGCAAAAAATGCCGTTATCGCACTGATGATGCCCCCGAGCATAATGCCGATGAGCGGAACGAGCAGCATATCACGCAGGGGAATTTCACGCAGTATCCGCAAGAAGAGCGCGGTTCCTGCCAGTGCAAATGCCGCCGCCACCAGCATCTTACCAAAAATGGGAGTTTGCGGTGCAAGAAGAGTAACAGTCAGAAGGCCGAGGCTGGCGGATTCGATTGTGCCCGCTGTCGATGGCTCAACGAAGCGATTGCGAACCAGCATTTGCATTATGAGTCCGGCAATTGCCATGGAGCTGCCGGCAAGTATAAGGGCGAGCGTCCGGGGGATGCGGCTGACGACCAGTACTTGGACGGCGCGCGCTTCCGTATCCGACGACATCAATGTCGAAAGTGACACATTGCTGACCCCGATGAAAAGGCTGGTGACGGCCAACATTAGGGCTGCGAGCAGGGCTAGAGCCAGATATTTCAACGTAGTGTCCTAATGCGCGATCGCTCCCGATGGCATTGGTCATCGGGAGCGGAAATGAAGAGCTTGGAATTATTTCTTTTCGGACACTGCTTTGTAAACCTGATCGATCAGCGTTGTAAGGGCTGTATAGCCGCTGCTGACAATGTAGGCGGCCTGTGGGTCCAGATAGACGATCTGGCCTTTTTTCCACGCTGTGGTTTGGTGAACCAGTTCGTTGTCGAGAACCTTTTGGGATGCATCACCGCCACTGTTGCCCACACCAGCGTCGCGGTCTACGACGAACAGCCAATCAGGATTTGCTTCAAGGAGATACTCGAACGATACGATGTCTCCACCGTGGAAACGGTCGTCAATGTCTTCTGCAACCGTCTTGAAGCCAACTTCTTTGTGCAGCCAGCCAACCCGTGAGTTAGGGCCATAAGCGCCAACTTTGCCCGCATTCGTGACAAGGATCATTGCTGTGCCGGCGTCGGCAGCCACAGCCTTGAGGGCAACAATTTTTTCGTCGATTGTCGCATCAAGTTTTGCAGCTTCAGCATCCTTACCAAACACTTTACCTAGGGTCAGGATATTGGCCTTGGTGCTCGCAATGTAGTTTTTTGCATCGACAGACATATCCAGCGCTGGGACAATTGCAGAGACTTCTGGATATTTGGCGCGAGAGCGGCCACCAACGATGGCAAGATCTGCTTCTGCCGCATTGATTGCTTCATAATCCGGCTCAAAAAGCGTTCCAACCTTCAAATATTTGGCATCTGAATATTTGGAAAGATATGCTGGTAGGTTGGAGGCCAGGACACCCGCGGGCTCAACGCCCAAAGCATCCATGGTGTCCAGTGAAGGGATGTCGAGAACCAAAACCTTCTGCGGAACGCCCTTGAGTACAGTCTCTCCCTGACCATGCTTGATGCTGATGTCTTGAGCGTTTGCTGTGAGGGCGCCGAACCCGAAAGCTGCGACAGCAAACAGGCGGGCAGGGTGAAGGGGCTTGAAGTTCACTGACATTTCCTTTGTTGTCCCGTAATGAAGAAAGCCACATTTAAGTGTGGTTGGACATTAATATGATATCTTTCGTCATCTTTAATTGCTCAGGTTTACGATGTCAAAAAACCTATTTCAGAACGGTTCTAAATTTCTCTGGTGTTAATTTGCTTGATCGACAGGCAGGTTGATAAAGGGACAAAAAAATAGGATTTGGGCATGGAATGGGTGCGAATAACCTCTGTTACGTGCGACGATATGGCGTATCTCTTTCAAGACAAACAAGCACAGGAGGTTCTGATAATGGATGATTTATTTGCGGAGATGAAATCACCAGAGCCGTCTCGGCAGGACTTGGCAGAAGGCGCCGTATTGCTACGTCAACGGGCGCTTGACGTGGAGGACAAGTTACTGGATGGGGTGTGCCAGATTTCCAACCGCGCGCCGTTTCGCAACATGATGACGCCTGGCGGCTTTTCCATGTCGGTTGCCATGACCAACTGCGGTAGGGCAGGTTGGGTTACGGATCGTCGAGGTTATCGATATCAGGAGAATGATCCGGAGACGGGACAGCCGTGGCCTGAGATGCCTGATGTTTTTTGCGAACTTGCCGAACAGGCCGCGGCAGAGGCGGGATACGAAGGTTTTTCACCCGACGCCTGCCTGATAAACCGTTACGAGCCCGGCGCACGCATGTCGCTTCATCAGGATCGGGACGAAAAGGATTTTCAAAACCCAATCGTCTCCATATCTCTGGGTCTGCCGGCGACATTCCAGTTCGGAGGTCTAAAACGAACAGATGAGGTCAAAAAATACCTGCTGCAGCATGGCGATGTCGTTGTCTGGGGCGGCGCCTCACGCCTGTTCTACCACGGTGTCCTGACGTTGAAAGACGGCGATCATCCCAAAACCGGTCATGTCAGATACAATCTCACATTCCGCAAGGCGTATTAGTTGTCAAACTGGAAGCATTCCGTAAGATTCAATCCACGCCAAAGATGTCACGCGTGTAAATCTTTTGAGCGACGTCAGCGATCTCGGGCGTAATACGGTTAGCCAGAATGACGTCGCTGCGAGATTTAAACTCTTCAAGGTCTGTGATGACCCTTGAGCGGAAAAACTCACTTTCCTTATAGCTGGGTTCGTAAACCACAACCTCAATACCCTTTGCCTTAATACGTTTCATCACGCCTTGGACAGAGGAGTCACGAAAGTTGTCTGAGCCAACCTTCATGGTCAGGCGGTAGACGCCGACAACCTTTGGAGACAGGCGTTGTATGCTTTCCGATATAAAATCTTTTCGCGTTGAATTCGAGTCCACGATGGCCCGGATCAGTGACTGTGGCACTTCGCTGTAATTCGCCAACAGCTGTTTGGTATCTTTTGGAAGACAGTAACCGCCATATCCAAACGATGGATTATTATAATGATTTCCGATGCGTGGATCGAGGCAGACACCGTCGATAATGTCACGTGTTTCCAGCCCACGTGATGCAGCATAGGTGTCTACTTCATTGAAGTAGGCCACACGCATCGCAAGATATGTATTGGCGAACAGTTTGATTGCTTCAGCTTCGCTCGAACCGGTAAAAAGAACAGGCACGTCTTTTTTGTATGCACCTTGCAGTAGCAAGTTAGCAAAGGCTTTGGCGGCATCTGACTTGTCGCCAACGATGATACGCGATGGATGCAAGTTATCGTGAAGGGCCTTACCTTCACGAAGAAACTCTGGAGAGAATATGATGTTGCTGTAGCCTGTCTGCTCTCGCAAACTTTCCGTAAAACCAACTGGAATAGTTGACTTGATGACAATACAGGCGTTGCGATTAACCGCCAGCACTGCGTCGACTGCTGACTGCACAGCTGTTGTGTTGAAATAATTTGTTTGTGGATCGTAATTTGTCGGTGTTGCGATGATAACAAAATCTGCGCCGGTGTACGCTGCCGCACTGTCGGTCGTTGCTGACAGCTTTAACTCTTTTGTCGAGAGAAATTCTTCGATGTCCTTGTCGACGATTGGTGACTTGCGTGCTGCAACAAGATCAACGCGCTCCTGCAAAAGATCAACGGCGACGACTTCGTGGTTTTGAGCGATGAGTACGGCGTTAGATAGTCCAACATAACCAAGTCCGGCGACAGCAATCTTCATTTCGAAACTTTACTGATGGGCACGCTGAGATGTGTCAGGGAGTGCTAGTTAAGTCGTAAGGAATTATATTGACCTTAGGTGCGGTTTTGTCAATTTGGCCGTGTTGCCAAGCGATGCGATTGAGCCAAACGAATGTTGGTTGAAAATTCGCGGCTGTTTAGTGTCTTATGACACTACAACGTCGTGGCTCAGCTTGCGAGCGCCATGAAAAATTACAGCATGGACGGCCTGAATTTCAGACCGTCTCTCGCGAAATGATGAAAGCAAGCCTACAATCTTTTCAGTTCACTTCTTGTGTTGAGCAACAAAACCGAAAACGGCCTCTTGTGCTCTTTCAGTTTGAAGCTTTATAGCACTGTCTGCACTTAATTGCGGATCAAGTTTTGCCAGTTGCAGCAGTCTTTGTGCGGCAATATATGTCAAGATTGCGTTGGCTGGAGCCGCCACTGCCTTTTTATTAAGCCGTCCCACGATGCTTTCCGGCGAGCCGCGTCTCGTTAAGCGGGTATAAAGCTCGGAAATGCTGGATGGCCAAAGTCTTGTTTGGCGCAATTCAATTGACAAAGATTCAGCCCAGTCGAACCATTTGGCATGATGGCCGCTGTAAATTGGTTTTGCCGATATCCAAGGTGTTCTAAGAGCGTCTGCGACGATTGCTCCGTGCATGGCCTCTGTGATCAAAAGCTTCGCGCCCTTGATTTGCGACATGATTTTCTCGAGGTCGTCGGTTGGATCGATAAGTTTTACCCCAGCCAGTTGGCATGCCTTAGGCCAGAAGCCTCGCTCAAGACTTTCATAATGAGGCATGAAGGCAATCTCACACGGATCACTAGGTGGGGGTAGATCAATTGTGCGCAGAAGTATCGCGGTATCGGAGATAGCTTTTTCAGGAGGTAAACCGAGTTTCGCTGCCGTGCGCGGGCCTCTTACAAATACGACATTCCAAGAGCCATCACTGACGGGCGGCGGTTCCCCATATCCAGCATAGCCTGATCCGATAACGTGTTTCTTCGCTTCCTGTGGGTAACCATGCTTATGGAGAATGGAGCCGATACCGAGGAAAAGTTCCGCGCTGTCATTATCCAGAAAACCCTGGGGCAGCAATTTCTCCCACAAATAAGGATTCAATTCGTCGCCGAAATTTGGAACTGTACCTTTGAAATAAACCAGTTTCATTTGAAGCCTTTTATTTGGTCGATTTATTGATCGAAGTTCAATGTTGAAAATTGAGTATCACGTAACACGAGGCGAGCTTTATTGTGGTGCCTACGACCGTGTTTTCTTAAATACAGACTTTAAATTCGATATTTTATCTCGGGCAAAATAGAACGTTATGCAAACATAAATACTCGCTCCAAAAATTATCTCGAGGAGTAGGCGCACAATCTCTTTTTGCGTGCCGAGGTATTCATGCAACAAGCTTGTGCCTAATAGCATTAAGATCGCTGCGGCAAGCGGAACCGTGAAGATTTTCAGATAAGACCATGTGTTCATGTGCAGGATTTTTGCAGTCAATACAGCTGAGACAGGCCAGTATAGCAATGTTTTCAGCGCAATAGCGAAAACCATAACCCCTACGCCAAAACTGTAGGAAATTAATACGGTTAAAGCCGTCAGTAATTGATTTGTCGCCATATACCACATCCACCAATCAACTTTGCCCTGACTGCGGATCAAAGACGATTGCAGCACACCAATTGAGGTTAGAAGGCCTATTACACAGAAAGCCTGCAACGGTAGCACGGCATCAACCCACTGCGTTCCGAATACGAAGGGGATTAAGTCGCGGGCGACAACGGCTAGTCCTAGGAAAACTGGAAATGAAACTGCTGAAGATACAAATGTGGCCGATAAAAATACTTCTCTGAGTTTTGTTTGCTCTGTTCTAAGTGAAGAAAGAAGAGGAAAGGAAACCGAGCTCAAAACACCAACAATAAGCTGGCTGAGTATCTGGTGAATACGCTGAGCAAAACCGTAAAGGCCAAGAGGCGTTGTTCCAAGAAGAAAGCCTACCATTACCTGGTCAACGCTTACTGTTGTAAGAATGCGGTTTCCAGACGCAAAAAGTCCAAATCTTTTCAATTCAGAAAGAGATGCCTTGTCTACGTGCAGACTTGGTTTCCACTTTACAGACAGAAAAGCGGCTACAGAGGCGGCCATTGCCGCTGACAATTGAGAAATAGCTAAGGCCCATGCGCCATAACCCATTGCGAGCGTCGTGAGACACACAACCGCGGAAACAACTGCGGCCAATGTCGTTCGAAGCGCTAGTCGATCAAATGACATTGAGCGAGTGAGCAGGGCATTTGGCACAGTTGCTGCCAGATCGAAAATTACACGAGCGCCAATAACGGCAATAAATGCCGCTAGCTGCTCTTCACCAGACATGCCTGATAATGGCCACGCCGCAAGAAGTAGACCGCCGTATATGATTACGGCTGCCGCTACGCAAAGCCAGAAAACACTGTCCAGGTGTTTTTTTTCGATATTAGTATTTTGTACGATTGCTTCGCCAAATCCAATTGGTGCAATCGCGCTCGCGAAACTGGCAATACCTGCTGCGAACGCAACGACGCCGAATTCGGCGGGCGACAGATAGCGAGAGGTAATCGTAAATACGCCAACGCTCACGACCAGAGGAACTAGGCTGTTCATCGTCGACCATGCGACACCAACGATGGCGGCTTTAGCGCGTCCGGATTTCAAATGCTGATAAGAATCGCCGGCCTGTTGTGAGGGAAGCTTGTCTTTCTCACCTGGCATTGGTGTTTTTTCCATCCGTGAGCGTGGCTCCATACTGTTCGATTTCCTGGGCGCCTACCAACGCGGAGAGCACGCCAATGTGGAGCGCGCCCCTTATATAGTTTCGCCGCCAGGATACGGGAGAAAAAACAGTGAGCGCCGCGCCGGAAAAACAATACGCCGCCTTGAAGCTTGTGATTAGAAAAGCGTAGGCGCGAGCTATGGCCTGCTTTTTCTTTTTCAAGAGGATTTTGCCGTGTGTTTGACCCGAGCGATATCTCCGTGTCGCAAGCCATTTTAAACTTGCCCGAGAAGACGGCACGATCTCCTCCACCCAAGCATTTTCGGCATAAGAAATCCGACCGCCGTTGCTGTAGATCCGATCGAAGAAGTCAGTATCTTCTCCCCCACTTTTGCCCCGACCAATATCGAATCTTAGCTCGGAAAGTGTAGGCTGGCGCATATCCAGAAGGGAGTTGCACGTGTAGCCCGTTATGATTTCTCCATTTACAAACGTGGGGAACGTTGAGTGAAAATTGCCTTGCACCATCCAGTTTGGCGAGTCTTTGGAGAAAATTGCTCTTACGGGACCGAGAACGGCATGGGCATTGTTTTTTGTTGCCACATTCATCAACTCGATAAGCCAGTCAGTGGTAACGGTTTCGTCGTCGTCAATAAATGCCAGGTAATCGCCCTTTGCCGCGCCAAGGCATGCGTTTCTTGCGATAGAGATATTGCTAGCGGGCGCGTGAATGTACCGGATAGGGAATGGAAACCCCACTGCAGATGCCTCAACCAGTTCGCGGGCACTTGGCGTAAAATCATTATCAGCGACAATAACGTTAACGTTCCAGTTCTTGTCCGTTTTGATACCGGAAAGAGATCCTAGTGTAAGTGTTATTTGAGGCCGTCTAAAGGTACATATGCAAATCGTAATTACCGTTTCCGGCACCATGAATAATCATCCACTTATTTGAAATTACGTTTTTTATCAAAGCTCTAATCAATAGGCTTTTGACCATACACGAAGTCGGGTTGTTTTCATAGGACGCATAACGGAGTTCTCTCTGGAACTCACGTTACACGTCATCACAGCTATCAGCTTGTTTAGGTGTAGCTCTTTTTTTGCATGCCAATTATCTGGAGCCAAAAACCAATCGACCATGCCATGTGCATGATCATGATTGGCAGTCCGGACAAAAGGGCGGCAAAACTGCGTTCGCGTGCCATTGTGAGAACCGCAATTGCAATACAAATTCCTGCCCAGAGAGAAAATGGCAAAGCTGCAACCGGGTGGATGACGCAAAGCGCAACAAGAAAGGCAGACGGAGCAACCAACAAGGGTACCATCTGTCGAATTTTAGGAATTGCGCGATGTTTCATGATGTTTCTGGCGCGGCCTCTGCCGTAACCAAGATATTGCCGGAAGAGGCTTTTCGCGGTTCGACGTGGGTAATAAATCATCCTGGTCTTGTCAGTCATCCATATTTTATGCCCGGCATTCAGGAGGCGGTAGTCCAACTCCGCATCTTCGTTGTGCGTGAATGTTTCGTCATAGCCATTCACACTGCGGAACGCATCAATGCGCATTAATGCGTGGTGTCCGTGATCCACCCAGCAACCATCCGAACCTACCCGGTGCTTTGACCCTCCGGTACCAAGTTTGGAGTTTTGAGCAATCGCCGTTGCCCGTTGAAAAAGACCAAAACCTTCTGTTTTCATGGGAACAACAACTGAACTTGCGCCAGTTTTCGTAGCTTCTTCTATCAGGATTTGGCAGTAATTTTCCGGATAACCGCCGTGAGCATCAATCCTGATCAGATATTCTGCACCTGCGCCAAAATGCTCTACGGCGAGGTTGATTGCCGAGCTTTGTATTTTCTTTTTGTTGTCCAGAAAAAATACATTGTCGTACTGATTCTCTTTATATTTTATTTCTTGAATAGTCCCGTCTGTGCTGCCGCCATCGACAACAATCAAATCAGCACCGATGAGAGTAGCCTGCTTGGCCATGCTGTCGATGATTGAGCTGATGTGGTTTATTTCATTCAGGCAGGGGATAACGATGATGTTTTTCAATTTTATCTCCTAATATTTTATTCTAAAATCGTGATTTGAGCGGACCCGGTTCGCTCTTTACTAATCTCGTCTACCAGGCTGCTGCATGATGCCTTGGTGAAAGTGAACTTTCGCGGATCACTTTGCTGAACACGTTGCTTAAGTTTGTCTGCTTCTAATGGCGTAATCTGTGAAAAAATGTCCCGTAAAACCTCGGGAGTTGCCTCTTTCACCGTTAGCCCAATTGCACTATTTTTCAAAAAGTTTGCAGTCTCGGTCCCGTTTACGGCAATCGGCACTCTGCCATACCGGCAGCCTTCATAAATTCGATTTGGCAAAAGCCAACTCGAATTCAATCCTTCTTCAAAAAAGTCGATCGCCCAGATGAAGTCCACGTCTTCATAAATCGATTTTAAATCTTCGGGAGACTTGTACGCACCTTCAAACGACAAGTAAGGTTCAGCCGCCACCTCAGCATCGAAGTTATCGAATTCCTGATAAGCAGGCTTTCCACGCAAGACAACCTGGACCTTGCCATCCATCATTCGCGAGAATGCGCTCAATATGGCGAGAGATTTACGGCATCTCAATATACCGAACCAGCCAATTCGCCATGTTGGCGCAGCAGAAGAATTGCGCTCTGTTACAGCGGTAGCATCGTTTTGTTCTAGATCGAGAACCTTGTTTTCGACCAACAATACAGGCTTCGTCAGTTGTTGTTTGGGTTTGAAGTAATTAGTCAAATAAGCAGGTGAACTGGTTATGAGCATTGATGTGCTACGAAGCAACCATCGTTCGACTGCTCTGGCGAATTTTCCTAACGTGCCCTGATTGAGCATGATCCTGTGTATATCCAGGCACTCATAAACGATTCTTGTCGCTGACCTCGAGGAAAAGGTGACGCGTCTCGCGAGCGCCAGCATTTCCAGATTTCTTGCAATAATCACATCGTATTTTTGGTTGTGGAGCTGCGTAACAGATCTACTGAAGAGAACCTTTAGAACTCTGTCGCCAAATTTGCCGTCTCTGGTTGTTCCAAGAACTATCGGTTGGCAGCCTTCAATATCTACGGCGCCGGAAGATTGTTCTCTGACAAAGCCGGCCACCGATACTGTGGCATTGCCTGCCTTCAGCATTTTGATACGTTTTCGTACCGCTGAGTCTGCTAAATCGTGAACAAGATATAAAACGTTCATAACATCAGTTCTTTTGTGTTTTCGTCGTTTCAAAATGATTATGTGCGGCTCGGCAGCGCTGTAGACGATAGAATTGTAGTTCAATAAAGGCGCGCAAGGTCGGAGCAGCGGCTATTATGTAAAATACAGTCCTTGTGGAAAATTAATAAGTTAACGCGGGTATTAATTCTAACCTATACTGATTATAGATATTTATATTTAGAATTTTATCGGCATCTTAGTTTATTGTTGAGCGTTTGGAAAGTTGACATTGCTGTAGAAGTTAACGGGTGTTTTTTCTTACAGTTGAGGTTCCCAAAGCGCCTTTTTAATGTGTAGTAGACTGCTCTTATGAAGCCTGTCTGAAAAGATTGTGTCACCATCACGGCCAGGCCATCGCCGCTTCAACACGAGAGACCAAGCTGTTTGCTCTAAACTCAGTTTCGCAACGGCATTTCATCGAACATCAAGGCAAAGCAGTACGTCAGATTATAGTTCTTACATCAGAGATTTTCGCGGCCGACAAAAAGTCAGGCCGCGAATTCATCGGTAAAACATTTTATTTTAACAGCGTTCTAACCTAAGCGCGACCGGCGACAAATTGATCGAGGGCAGTTGACGCTCTTTCTGTGGCGCGCGCTATGTCGCTATCCTGGCTGAGTTGTGGTTCGACCGAGGTAAGCTTTTGTAGTTGACGAGCAGCGAAATGGGTGAGGATTTGGTTGAAAGGTTTCGCCAATGCCGATTTGTTCAACCTGAATGCCCTTTGGCCATGGTTTTTGCGTGTCTTCGAAAGCCGAAGATGTGCTTCGAGCAGGCTCGAAGGAGCGAGAGCGTGTGGCCGTAAAGAAATATTCAGCGATTCGGCCCAATCTAGCCACTTCATCTGATTTTCGACATGTATCGGTTTTGCTGCCACCCAAGGGGTTCGCACTGCATCAGCAACAATGGCACCGTGCATCGCTTCGGTGATGAGTGCCTTTGCGCCGCGAATTTCTGACAGGATTGTTTCGACATCACCGCGTGGATCGATGAGCCGAATGCCAGCCAATTTGCAAACCTCGGGCCAAAAGCCTCTGTCGAAGCTGTGAAAATGCGGCATGAAGGCGATATCAAGCTTCTTTTCAGGCGCGGGCAACTCCAGAAGCCTCAGCAAAATTGCGCTGTCACCGATTGCCTTCTCCGCAGGAATATCCAACAGGGCGGCTGTTCTTGGGCCTCGTACAAAAACCACATTCCATGAGCCATCATTCATGTTTGGCATGTCGGTATATCCGCCATAGCCAGAGCCGATAACATGCTTTTTCGCGGTTTTAGGCAGGTTGTTCCAAATGATTGAGCCAATTCCCAGAAACAGTTCGCTTTCGTCTTCATCCAAAAAACCGGGCGGTACCAATTTGTGCCACATATATTCGTTTAGTTCGTCACCAAAATTTGGCACTGTTCCCTTGAAATAGGTCAATTTCATAAAATGATCTCCGTATAATTATTCTGATATTATATGTGGCGACGCGTATCACATTAATTTTTAAATCAAGGACATATTAAGTTAGTACGGCAATTATGGTCGAAGAAAAATTGGGATTAGTAGTTTTTTGCAGTGCTGACGCCTCTTTGACTTTGTTCTAGCCGTTTTAGGGCGTTTGTTGCGGGATGCCTTAGATTGAGTTCAAAGCGACGGATTCTGGGTTGCCCTCACATACACCACTTTTTTATAGTGATTTGCGCACCGGACCTCTCCGACGCGTCGTTCTGTTTTTGGGAGTGTATTACCTGCGCTCCTCGGGTGGGTATTTGACGTAGTGCCCCTTCGTTATGCCAATTTATTTTCGCAGACATAAGCTGCAAAGAAATCCATGTAACCAATCAATTACGAAAGGTAGACAAATGATGACTAGGCTACTCCCGTTCCTTTTCGCATTTCTCGTTCCGTTCGCGGTGTCAGCGCAATCTCTCCCAAGTTGGGCCGGAGTTAAACTTGAAACCTGGAATTACACCAATGATTTTTTTCCTTCGCAATGGGGAGAGGCAAAGCTCGGTGGGTATAACTGGCAGGCTGCCAATGCGAGCATATCTGGCGGCACTCTTCTGTTAAGTGTTTCCGAAAAAGCATCAGCTCAGGTGCAAGCTAATCAATATTATAGCCACGCGCTCTGGGAAATTGACGTCGTCCTACCCCAGATGCGTTCCGGTCTTGTTGCTGCGCCTCTCTGGTTGATGAGCCGCGACAAGTCGGACGAAGTTGATTTCGAGTTCCTTGGCACCAAGGGGCTTACGCTTACAACGTGGACCAATGTTAATGGCGTTAAGTCAGCGGTGTGGAGCAGGGGGCCCAATCAGCCGATTATTCCCGGAAATCTCTCTGGCAAGCGCTACAAATTGGGCATTGAGTACGAGGCTGGTAAGTCGATCACCTACTATGTTGATGGCCAGAAGCTAATAACAATTACTTCAAATGATACCAAAGGATCATTTCCGTCGTTACCAATGAAGGCATTTTTCGACCTTTGGGCCGCCAATGGTGTAGATCCTGGCTGGGCCGGTGCTTGGCAACCCTTGTCAGGTGGCGAACAACTAACCATGCAAGTCCTCGGCTACAAGGTCACCGCATTGTGATAACCATACTTTCGATTTGCGTTCGTATAGGATGGAGCGTGTCGATATCGATTTTTGTGGGTTCCCTCACTGTGTAAGTAAGACAGGGATTTAAGGTGTCGCAAGGTGCAGCGGTGAGGGCTTAAAGTCGTTACCGCTGCGTCGGTGAAACATGACGACAAATTACGTGTCGCGTAAGAAAGTCGTACTATTGCCGATTTCGCGATTATGCTGTGAGTTTGGGGAAAAAATATTATTGGAAATGTGGTCGCGGTTTGTGACGTTATATTGAGGACAATGATTCATTGCTGACACATACACGAACGTCGCCGGATTTATTGCAACAAATTTTTACCTACGGGGTAACGGCTACAATGATTGGAAGTTAGTTTGAATATTGTGTCAAAAAATGCTCGTAGAGGAGAGAGTTCCGGGCTTTCTGTAGAGTTGTGGTTGTTTGCAAACGCTTTTTTTTCGATTCTCGCGTTGATGCTGATTCCACTTGTCGGAAATCTTGGAGCTGCAGGTTTCATTCTGTTCGGGCTAGCTTTTTGTATTGTACGATTTCCATCGATTGTCAGTGATGCCGCGAAATATAGCCATCTTTTGATACTTCCAGCTTACTGCATAATTTCGGCGTTATGGTCTAATTATCCTGACATTACCTTCCGCTATGCAATTCAACTCTTAATAACGTTGAGCATAGCTATAATATTTGCGACGTCGCTGAGTTCGACCAAATTAATACGCGCGATTTTCTACGCCTATCTGATAGGTTGCGTTATATGTGTCTTGATGGAATTGGCTGGTAATCGAGGGCAAGCATGGGCTGGATTTTTTGGAAGTAAAAACGGATTTGCCGCTCTTGCCTCCATTTTGTGGATACTATCTTTTGCTGTTCAAAAAATGCCGGAAATGCGGATGTGGAGGCTTGTTGCACTAGGCTACATTTTTGTTGGGCCGATCTTTATTGCTCTTGCTCAGTCCGCCGGAGCCATTCTGGCAATTATGCCTATCCTGGCGAGTATCGTTTTTTTTCGCATGCTTGTAAGGATGTCTCACACGGTAAGGATCATAGCGACCTTCGCTCTGGTGGCTTTTTTTGTAATCATGGGATCAATTCTCTCCACGTACTCAGAAGAAATAACATCGAGTGTGCTGGAGTATTTTGGAAAGAGTCCCGACTTGACGGGTCGCACAGAGCTTTGGGATTACGCCTATTATCTGATCGCCAAGAATCCGCTGTTTGGAGTAGGTTACCGAGGTTTCTGGGTGATCGGTAACGCGGACGCAGAAATGCTTTGGGCCGAATTTGATGTTCCATCTGGTGCCGGATTTAATTTTCACAACACCTATATCTCTAACGCCGTGGAGCTTGGATATGTTGGAGTGGCAATACAAGTAGCAATCTTGTATTTGGCGCTCTACAGAGGTTTCAAGCTATGTGTTTCAGCACCTTCTGCAGACAATGTCCTATGGTTCACGATTGTCGCATTCAGCATCTCTCGTAGTTTCAGTGAGGTGACATTTTTTACTGAGTTTACTGTCCAATCATTCTTGCCATACATCGCGTATATAAAAATTGCGCAAAGCTCTCGCGCTTTAAGAGAAGCATCGAACGTCCCTACGGAGCGCCAAATCATCGGGCGTCAGCCGTATCGGATTAATGGGTTTCGTCGAGGGTAAAGCACGTTGCATGTGTCGTATGAGGAGGCAGCAAGGTGTTTTTTGCAATGAGGCTTCGCGTGCCGGTTATCTAGGCGTTGCCATCAGATTGGCAAAGGGTTACTTCTCGGCAAAGCACATCTGATTATATTTTGTTTGAATTGAATAATCTCTTTTTCCCGTTTTCAGGGGCAAACTATAGGGCAAATTCTAATGTTATCGAATGAATTGGTTCACGTTCGCACTCCAACTTACCGCAGGCCAGTTATGCTGCGTCGTGCATTAGAGTCGCTCATCAATCAGACGTGGTCCAATTGGATTTGTGATGTTTATGATGACGATCCGGATGCCGCAGGCCGAGAGGTTTGCGCTTCTCTCAATGATGACCGTATACGCTACAACCACAACTCACCGCAGAACTTTGCCTCTAAAAATATCGACCAGTGCTTCACGAAAAAGAATCCTCACTCAGCAGATTTTTTCTTCGTATTAGAGGACGATAATTTCGTATTCGAACGATTTATCGAGGAGAATATAGAGTTATGTCATCTCCACAACGTGAATGTCGTTCTACGTAACCAAGTGATTGAAACTGCCAGTGGAACTGAGAATGCCAGATTAAGTGACGTGGGAGTACTGAACCATCTTTTTAAGGAAGGGCTGTATCCGCCAGAAAGATTTCGGCTCTCGCTGATCACTGGTATAGGTGTGTCAAATGGTGGCTTGTTCTGGTCACGGCATACGAAAAGCACACTAGAAATTGGTGTAAAGTGCACCGCTACGGCGCAAGAATATCTCAGAACATACGCTATTAGCGAGCCTGTTTACGTAGCTATGACGCCGCTTGCTGCTTGGGCGGAGAATGCGGAGCAGACAACACGTAATGCCGAAATTGATGCTTCCTATCTCAAAAGAGAACTGGACCTCAAAAGGTGTATTCAAAGCTTGCAGCGTCTGGCGTGGCTTTCTGCGGGCAAAAATGAAAAAGAAAATTATATTACAAATGAAGCATTTCGTTCCAGCATTTCCGAAAGAGAATATGGTTTGTTAAAATCGTTCCTTATCGGATTTCATCAGTCACATGCACTCACGTTCCGTGCGAAGCTGAAAGCGATGTCGCGAGGTTTGTTGATCCGCGTTGTGGGAAAAAATTACCCGGAGTTTTACGAATTCTTGAGTAAGGTAAGGCATCCCACAATCCCGTGAAAAAGCGCAGCGCTAGCAGTGTTTGCGGAGATTAATGCCTGTGAAGATGCGGCGTGCCGTCGGTAGGCTTGTCTAAATTTCATGTCGTTTTAAAGGTTTAGTCGTCCGGTCAACTGTAGGCACTAACGACTTGGCTCTAAGATATCGCGTCAGAGAGGAGCGAGGCGGGCGTCTGTGCGTCGCCCGCCGCTATTCGCCCGTGCCCGTACATGGGGACGAGCATTTCTTCCTTGTCACGTCAGGCCGGCTGCTGCTTTAGCGTTGGGTCGTCGAGCCTTTGTCGTTGGTAACGTAAACATTGCAATTGTATTTGTGGTTTAAGGAGATACAGCCTGGGTTTCTTTTGAAATCTTGAGTGATTTTGTGTGATAATCCATGAATCGCAATGCAGTGTTGTAAGATTTTGTTTTTTTGTTTGCTGCGGCAGAAAATTAATCATTGATATTAAGCAATACATAATTTTTTATTTGTGTTTTTTCGCACAACATCTAATAAGTCGATTTTATTTGCCGTAGATACTAACGGTCTTTTCAATCGGTATTGTTATGAAATTTCATGCGAAATCTATGGCATTTAGCCTCTTCTTAATGAGTTGCGTCATCAACATTCTGGTGATGACATCACCCATCTTTATGCTACAGGTTTACGACCGTGTGCTTGCCAGCGGAAGTGTGCCAACTTTGTTGGGGCTGTCACTTCTCGCGATCATCCTTTACCTCTTCCAATTTATTCTGGACACAACGAGATCGCGACTGCTTTTACGAGTGGGTGAGTTATTCGATAATGTGTATTCGAAAAAAGTCTACACCGCGATCGTTCGACGTCCATTGACCTCGCGGATGACCGGCGACGGTCTGCAGCCATTGCGAGACTTGGATAATGTTCGAGGCTTTTTTGCCGGCCCAGGGCCCGCTGCGATTTTCGATCTGCCGTGGATGCCATTTTATCTTGCTGTCTGTTTTCTTTTTAACTTCTGGATTGGCGTGACTGCAACGGTTGGAACATTTCTGTTGATCGCCCTGTCTATTCTGAACAGCTTTTTATCCAAAAAGCCCATTCAGGAAACAATTACAAAAAACATTACACGTAATAGTCTTGCCGATTCTGCACGTCGTAATGCTGAAATTATCAAGGCGATGGGCCTCGAATCCCGTTTTCGGGACCAGTGGATCAAATCCAACCTCGCCTACATCGAAGAAAACAGAAAAGTCGGCGACGTTGTTGGCGGAATTGGAATTTTGTCGAAGACTATCCGCATTGTCCTGCAATCTGCGATATTAGCGGTTGGCGCATGGTTGGTCGTAGATAGACAAGTGACGGCCGGCGTTATGATCGCAAGCTCAATTATGATGGGACGCGCACTCGCACCGATTGAACAGGCTGTTGCAAGCTGGAAATCCGTGCAGATGGCATTTCAGAGTTGGAGAAAGCTTACGGCTTCAACTGCAGAAATTGAACTGGAAACGGAACTGACGGCCCTTCCGCCTCCGACCTCGCAACTGAGACTAAGTGGCATCGTCATTGTACCTCCTGGTGAAAATAGACCTTCCGTATTAGGCGTTAATTTTTTTGTTAATGCTGGCAGTGCAGTTGGTGTTGTGGGAGCCTCCGGGTCAGGTAAATCAACCTTGTCGCGCGCCATCGTCGGCGCTTGGAAACCGGCAGCTGGTGAGGTCCGAATGGATGGCGCGAATATCCAGCACTGGGACCCTCGTGCTTTGGGGGAACACGTTGGATATCTCCCGCAGGGGATCGAGCTATTCAACGGAACGATTGCAGATAACATTGCTCGTTTTGAGGAAAATCCAGACGAAGCTGCAATTATTGAAGCTGCCAAGATTTCTGGTGCGCATGAAATGATATTGCAGTTTGAAAATGGCTATCAAACCAATATCGGCGAAGCTGGCAATGCACTGTCCGCAGGACAGCGTCAGCGTGTTGGTCTTGCTCGCGCGCTTTACAAAAATCCGTTTCTGGTTGTCCTGGATGAGCCAAACGCCAATCTTGACGCAGAAGGTGAAGCAGCAGTTGTCCGTGCGATTTTTGCTGTTCGCAATCGCGGTGGCATTGTGATTGTTGTTGCGCACAGGCCGAGCGCAATCAGCGCTGTGGATTATGTTCTGGTGATGGAAAACGGCAGGCAGAAGGCCTTCGGACCGCGTGATGAGGTGCTCTCAAAGGTTCTTCAGTTGCCCAACGCCGCGCGTGCTTCTCAACCGAGCCAAAGTGGGCAGCAATTCAAGATCGTTGCAAAGCAAGATTTGCATATGACCGAAGAAAACAACACTTCGGAGATCCCAAGTGAACGACATTGAAGACACACAAGCCTACAGCTCTATCAAACGGCATTTTCTGGTTGGATTCGCTGCGTCCGTTTTGCTTTTCGGCGTGGTCGGCACTTGGGCTGCCCTGACGAATATCGCAGGCGCTATTGTCGGGTCGGGGCACTTCGTTGTTAATACGTACGTAAAGAAGATACAGCACCCTAAAGGTGGCATCGTTGACGAAATCTTGGTCTCTGAGGGGCAAGTCGTCAAAGCTGGTGAGACACTTATGCGTCTGGATCCTACGCAAGTACAGGCAAGCCTGGCCATCGTGAGCAAGCGTCTTGATGAACTCAATGCGCGCCGGTTACGTCTGGAAGCCGAGCGTGATGACAGAGACGGCTTTGCACCTGACGAAGCGACGGCACCATTCGCGCTCACAAACGACGTGGACGAGGTAAATGCCGAGAAACGTATCTTTACGTTCAGAAAAGAGTCCCGCGAAAGTAAAAAAGCGCGCCTCAGGGAACGTATTATCCAATTCAATCATGAAATTGATGGACTCAAGGCACAGGAAGTCGCCTACAGCGATGGACTTTCTGTGCTTCATTCAGAAATTACCTCACTGGAGGGGTTGCGAAACAAGGGCGCCGTATCTGTTCAGAGACTTAACAGTCTGAAGACACAGGCTGCGACCTATGGCGGTGAGCGTGGTGAGAAAGTTGCCTTCCAAGCTCAGGTTGCCGGTAAAATCACCGAAGCTGAGCTTGAAATCCTCGCGATTGATCAAGATTTCAGGACTGAGGTTGGAACAGAACTTAGAGAAGTTCAGGCACAGATCGGCGAGTACGTCGAGCGAAAAATCGCTGCCGAAGACGATCTCAAGCGTATCAACATTATCTCTCCTTTGAGCGGTACTGTGCACGAACTGACCGCTCATACGGTGGGCGGTGTCATCACGCCGGCGGAAACGATTATGCAGATTGTTCCTGTTGGAGACGAGCTTGCCATTGATGTGCGCATCCAACCGAAGGACATTGATCAGGTTAGGGTTGGCCAGTTGGCATTTCTTAGGCTTACAGCCTTTAACCAACGCACTACACCGCAAATGGAAGGTGAAGTCAGCCGTGTCGCTGCCGATCTCACGTTGGATGAGAGAACTGGTATGTCGTATTATGCGGTGCGTATATTCCTTCGCAGAGATGAAACTGAGAAGCTTGGCAGCCTTGTTCTGGTGCCTGGCATGCCGGCTGAAGTTCTTATTCAGACCGGTGACAGAACAGTTCTATCCTACCTGATGAAGCCGCTCAGAGATCAGCTGGAAAGAGCCTTCAGAGAGGAATAGTCAACGTGCTGCACGGCCTGTTGTCAGGAGTTGTACTCGCATCGCGAAAATATGGTAACCTGTCGAGAATTGACACACGCCTGAACAGTCCTCGTTGGAGTGTATTTTAGGCTTCGAAATAAAGCTCTTAAAAGCGAACAAACCTAGCACCCGGTAATTGAGCGAGCGCCTTCTGTCTGCCGAAAGAAGGTTAAATACCTGTTGGCTAGTTACTCATCATTCTCCGCCTGGAGAGAGGTGAGACGACTGAGTTATTGAGATCGTCGAAGGCGGTCTGCGCGGATTTTTGGGTGTGTCACGGTAGGATCGCTAATTCGCATATTGCGATTGTGGAGCACCCCTAAGGCTTGTTGAACCAATAATAAAAATCTGCATACAGCTCTATTTTCTATCTAATACGACGTTATACAATTCGTCCCAATACGCACTCGCAGTATTTGCATCAAAAAAGTCTTTTGCGGTGTTGTGCGCGGCTTTGCGCATGTTAGCGTATTGATCTGGATTTGTGATTTGTGTCAGCTTCTTTACTGCGCCGGTTGCCAACCTTTCGACATTGCCAGCGAATAACTGCTCGAAATCTGCATTACCACGACTATTAAAGTCCGGACGCCAATCTGGTGCGCCTTGGGTCGTGGCTGGTGCCAGCGAAAATCCATTGACGCCGTCCGAGATAAACTCCGGCAGCGCACCCTGGTTTGTGCAAATAACAGGCGTTCCCTTCGCCATAGATTCTATCGCGCTGTAGCCGAATGTATCTGCGAAGGTTGTGAGCAACGAAAAATGGCTACGCTCCAGCAGCTTCATGACTTCAGGGTTAGGTAGCGTCTTATGATGTCTCACATTTGGTAGCGAGAGCAACCGAAGATATGGGGTGTAAAATTCTTCACGCGATGGGTCCGTCCAGATGGAGCCACCGCATTGCAAAGCTGAAACAATGTTAAAAACATAAGGAAGCTTTTGTTCGAAAGCCAGCTCTGCCATTCGCAGAACCGTACACCCACCTTTTCTGGAAAAGTGATTTCCGACAAACGTCAGATTGATTTCACCCTCCCAAACCGGTCCGTGGTTGTTCCACTCAGGAATATCCATATTGGGATATCGTATGTCGAGTTTCCCCCTCAGTAGCGACCGCTCTTCGTCTTTTAGATCGGCGTTATCTAACGCTTCGATGAAGTTGTTTTGAGCGTATCTGGAAATACCAACAATCTTCTTGCAACGTCTAGATAGGAGCTGACCGTACAGAAACTTTTCGTATGAACTGCTATGATTGCCGAAGAAGCGAGGGAGATGAGACTCGTAACCGATCACAAATCTTTTGGCGTTTAACGGTATGCGGTTGAATGCGTGAATTAAATCGGACGACAATGTGTCGACCGGATTGAACACCGTAAAGCCGTCAAGTCCACCTCTTATCCTGTTGAAAGGAACGAAACGTTTGCGTTTTACGTTGTTTTTCGAATGACGAGGCCCGCTGAAATCCCAAGGATAACCTACAGGAGCAAGAATATTCAATTTTGAGCGATTAACCACTGACTACTTACCTTGTGAATCGTCTTAAAATATTAGTTTTGGCTCTGGTGTATTTGAAAATTAACGCTTTTCTCTATGTCTTTTGACCCGACGGGTATATGCGCTTTAGTTGTTGATCGGCGTCAGTTTGGTTCGTTTCTCAGGTGCAGGGATAAAACCAGAGTAGTAGTAACCTGCTGGATTATTGTAAAGCAGCGCTACGGTGTTCAGGCCCGAGAAACGGGCCAGTCGCTGGTGTTGTTTCTTTTGTACGTCGTATGGTTTTTCCCATAAAGTGGCTATGTCTTGTAAATCAGGAACCGCTTCGATCAGAAGCGTCGAATTGTGCTTTAATGCGAAGTCATTTGCTGCGGTCAGGTCGACGGGGAGCGTTTGCGTGTCTTCAAAAAAAATCGTAATTTTTGCTTGGGTTTCAGGAGCGACTTTGTCGCGACGCTTAAGTAATTTGGCTGTTCGTTCACCAAATATTCTGGCAAATTTCCCGATAAGCCCCGGGTGGCGGATCGCCAGTTTCGCACCGGAAACAAAATGCCGAGCTTTGATTTCGGCAACGAAACGCTCAAATAAGAGCGCGTTATTGAGTGAGCGTATGTTCGCATCGAAGATTTTTTCGACGCTATTGCTGAATGGTCCGTGAGCAGAACGAATTTTTTCGTGGCTGACAATCATTGCTTCCACGGTTTTCACTGACAATCGATAGGAAATAGAACTGTTGTGTCGTCGGTATAGATAAAATGGTTGCGGTATGACGGTATATCGTGCGCCTTTGATAAGCAGCCGCAAAACCAATTCATAGTCTTCGCCAATTTTCAAAGTTTCATCGTATCGAACTCCCTTGAGGATCGTCTCACGAAACATTGGTTTTAAATAGCCGAACGCAGGTGCGTTTTGGTCTTGATCTCCAAGATAACTGTCCAGTGTTAGATTAAAAGGTTGAGAAAAATACCGTCCGCTTAGGAGAAAGGATACGTCGTTGCTGTCGGACGTGTTAAAGTGGAGTAGGTCATCTGCGACGATATCAGCATTAAAATGATCAGCAGCAAGCAACAGTTTTTCAAACCTGCATGGATGGAGCAAGTCGTCAGAGTCAACGATCGATACCCATTCACCGCGTACTTCGTCTAGCGCTCTATTGCGAGCCCTTGCTGGTCCTTGATTGATTTGAGATGTCAGCAACCTAATTCTATTGTCAGACTTCATCATGTTTCGGACGATTTCTACACTGCGATCAGATGATGCATCGTCCGATATGATTAACTCTATCTCTTTGATGCTTTGCTGCAGGACCGAATTAATTGCGTCCTCAATATATAGCTCGCCACAATAATTTGCCATCACTACAGATATTAGCGGTTTAATGAACTCCGTGCTCACGTGAGTTTTGTTTTTGTTTTCCAATGTAAATACCCGTATTTTTATAGGCTATAATATAATGTTTGCACTACGAGATACTGTTCTTTTGTGGTTTGTATCAGGTGTAAGCTGGTGCGGTGTTGTATTGTTTAAAGTCATTAATTTTGAATGCGGGTCGATGTTTGGTTTCCGGATTGCGCGGTGACCGTAAGATAATTGGCTTGAAAATATGCCAACTGCCGCATCGCTGTCAATTTTAGTGGGCGGCGGTTGTCTATTGTGTCTTGCTCTGCTGATCGATATTTCACCATTTTCTGGCATGGACTAGGAGCAGATGCACCCAATTATTAATTTGGTGCATGGTTTTTCTTGGCGATATGACGCCGGAATAACGCCGCTTAAGTGGCTAATGTAATTCATGAAGCCGATCTACTGGCTAAATTGCATCGGTTGTTTCGTGCGTTGGGGGCATTCTGAGAGTCCGATAGATCTGCCATCTGTTACGGCTGAAAACGACCACCCTCTTTTATGAGCGTCATGGTGCCCCTTTGCCAGACACTTTGCGCTCGCATTTATTCATTGCGATAGCATAGATGGAGCCTCGGCTAGCTTTTCTTATTATTGTCAGGGCTTTAAGCGTGATGATTGCGGCTTCTTTGGTGGTGGCAGAGAATCAACGTAGAACTGTTGAGGGTATTTCTCAGTTGTTCGTTTGAGTCTACGAACTTGTAGGCAATTTTAATAATATGTTATGTATTTTATTTTTCCGGCTACTTGTTGATTGTTTCAAGTTGCAATGGTTAAATTAATCTTAATGTTTTAAAGTCGACTTTTCTATATTGACACAGGTTGGGCAACGTATAATTAATCACCTATTAAATTTTCTAATTGGAGATTAATGAAATGGCAACAACAGTTTTGACCCCAGGGGATGATACTTTTACCGGTACTGCAGGTAGCGAAGTTATTCGTGGCGGCGCAGGCAACGACAAAATTTACGGTGGTGCAGGTTCTGACCGTATTGACGGCGGCGCTGGTAACGATCTCATCATGGGTGGTAAGGGCGTTGACTACCTGTACGGTGGCGCAGGCAACGACACTTTCGCGTTTTCGAAGAATGACTTCGATTCTGGTCTGGGGCACGGCGCTCAGGACTACATCTGGGACTTTGAGGGTGCTGGTGGCTGGAGCGCTACTGGAAACGATTTCCTTCGCTTCACAGGCTTTGGTGCAGAATCGACATTGGTGAAGAATGTTGCCCTATCGGCTGACGCGGGCGTTCACAATCCAGGTCTAAGCATCTACACGCTGACCGACAGTGCTACTGGCCTTGAATATAGCATCGCTATCAAGTCCGTAAACGGCGCTGATCTCGTCAAGGGCGATTTCGGCTTCTATTGATAGCGGCGGGGCTGCCGCGTCACTTTTTGTGCGGGGCATGTTGGTGTAGCTTTAAGTAGACATGCTCCAATAGGAGGTTGTCTGTATCATGCTTTGCCCAGGCTTTTTGCCTAGGTGATTGTCGATCCACTTAGAGAATTCCTCATTGTGAAAATGAGAGTCTCTCGAGTTTATTGCGTTTAAAACGGGGTTCAGGCCTTCTCTGACGGAGGTCTGGGCCCTTCTTGTTTGATGGTGATGAGCATTTTATGAAGTTCTAGAAAGCTGAATTCGTCGGCTCTTGTTTTTTGATAATGCGATGATTTGCGCTCAATGTCAAAATTTGAACAATATTAAATATTGGGACTTAAAAGTTGGTGTTGGTGCAGATTCGTCTGTTGCGCCACATTGGTGCGTGTATTTCAGGCCCCTGCTCAAGACATCGTGCTTCACAGTCGCTCGAATTTGCATATGATTTAGATAGATAAAATCGAACAGATTTTTTTTGAATTGTTTGTACCAGAGATTTTCATTCAGTTTTTTAAGGACATAAACCTATGCCAACATATCTCGTGACAGGTGGATCCGGTTTCATCGGGACAACACTTACGCGTAGGCTGGTTGCTGAGGGCTCAAAAGTTATTTCGCTGGATCTAAAAGAGCCCAGAGAAAGATTGCCAAACGTTGATTATCGCGTGGCTGATGTTCGGGATCTGTCTGGTTTCAAGGCAGGCATTGAGGTTGATCACATATATAATTTTGCCGCTGTGCACACGACGCCGGGACATCAGCCCTATGAGTACTACTCTGCGAATGTCGCTGGTGCCAGCGAGATCACCAAGTTTGCAGAGCAAAATGGTGTAAAAAAAATCACCTTTACCAGTTCTATTTCTGTCTATGGGCCGAGTGAAGAGATGAAGACCGAGGGCAGTGTACCTGCGCCTCAGTCTGATTACGGGCACTCGAAGTTGCTGTCTGAAAAGATCCATTTGGCCTGGCTCGATCGTGCGGCTGATAATAAGCTGGTTATCGTGCGCCCAGCAGTGGTGTTTGGTCAGGGTGAGGGTGGAAATTTCACGCGTCTTGCGCAGTTGCTAAAAAAAGGCTTCTTTATTTATCCTGGTCGAAAAAATACAATTAAAGCATGTATTTACGTTGAGGACCTCATAAACGCTATTCTCTTTGCTGAAGCGAAAGAGGACAAGTTTGTTTTGTTTAATGGCGCTTATCCCGGCAGATATACGCTGGAAGAAATTGTGTCGGTCCTTATCAAGGATCACTTCCCAACTGCGCGGGAATATATGGTGCCGCGTGGCGCTGTCTCATCTGCCGCAACGCTTATCAAGTCGCTTGGTTTGTCGAAGGTCGGCATTCACCCAGAGCGTGTGACGAAGTTGGTTCGCTCGACTGATATCTATCCTGACTGGCTGAAGCAAAACGAATTCCAATTCCCTGAGACGCTCAATGACGTGATGAGCCGCTGGAGCCGCGACACGAAGGGAAGCTTCGTTTAAAGGGTGTTCTGTTCTTCCAGCTGATGGTGTGGTCGCAGGGCTTCTGTTTGATTTGACAGCAGTAATTGTCGCTGATTTGACTTCGTAAAAGGTGGCTTTCACGCATGTGGGCCGCCTTTTTTTGTGGCTTCTTCAACTGTGTGGGTGCGCAATGCCCTGGGGTACGTTGCGGGCGCTTGGCCAAGATGGTGATGCGGCGCGCTGTTTCTTTGTCTGGTGTCAGGGCAACCAATCCTGGTGTCGTCCCTGTCGAATTGGGCGCGCGCGGGGGGGGGGCTCTGCTCATAGTTGAAGGTGCTGCGGAATAAGGTGTCCTTGATCCTCGCATGCCTTCACCGAAACGTTGTTGCGTGGTGCGGCAATGAGTTGTGCTCTCTCTCTCTCTTCCTCCTCTCAATCACTAAGCGCGTTGCTTTGGTTGGATACGGCGACAAATTGTCATGTCGTGAGTATCGGCTAAATTCGATTTGACTACTCATGACATATGACATATGTCATGAGTTAAGAAGAGGAGGAGCTTTATGACTGATCTGTTTAGCGTTGAGGGAAAGGTAATTGTTGTAACCGGTGGGCTTGGCCAGCTGGGAACGGAGTTTGCCTCATCGCTCTTGAGTGCCGGTGCAAAGGTTGCGATTTATAGCCGGCGGCCGATCGATGTTGCGGCGATTGACGAAAAATTTCCGCAACATGGCGGTCGCCTAAAGGTCTATGTTGCGAGCGTCACCGACAAGGAAGCGCTTGAGGCGGCGACAGATGCTCTGTGCGCGGAATGGGGCGTGCCGCACGCCCTGGTCAATAATGCCGGCATTGACAGCAAGCCAAATGGTGCGGCGGATCAGAATGGCCCGTTTGAGAGCTATCCCCAGAAATACTGGGATGAGATCATTGATGTGAACCTGACCGGCGTAATGTTGTGCTCGCAGGTTGTCGGCGCGCGTATGGCGGAGGCTGGCCGCGGCAGCATCATCAATGTCGGCTCTATCTACGGCATGGTATCTCCT
>Ga0075364_10000180_pt1 | contig 28698 bp, 21 predicted proteins | sample EndMetdeltDD1764_FD_71517 | JGI IMG/M metagenome (GOLD analysis project Ga0075364, IMG submission 71517) | Populus endosphere microbial communities from Tennessee, USA - Endosphere MetaG P. deltoides DD176-4 | ecosystem: Host-associated > Plants > Roots > Endosphere | place: USA: Tennessee... | reverse complement strand
CGTGACCGTCATTTGTCTTCTAACCGGCTGAAAATCCTAAGACTTCCAACCTGCGAGACCGCCGACCACGTTTCTCTTTCTTCTCATATTCAATTGTCAAATAACCGACATCCCCAAGGCAAAAACCCGAAAACGTCAAAAAACCCAGAGACCAAACCGTAACCCGGTCCCAATCAGCATCCGCCAATCTAGTGTGGTTTTTACCAGAACGAGAAACTCCGTCGCTTGCAGCGCCGCCGCCCTCGTCAGTGAGCGGGTTATAGTCCCACACATATAAAAACGTCAATGCCTCAGTTTCATAAAAAATACAAAAATGCATAAGATGCTGATTTTAATATGAAAAATCGGCTTGTTGATTTAAAATCACATTTTCACATACATTATATACATATAGACCGCTGTGGTTATTAAGATGACGCGAAACCGCACTGGTCGCTGCGTCCTTGTCTGTCTGCCTCAAAACATGCGATAGCAGGCCATCATCCCCACCCTTGCGGAAGGTCTCTGCCCGTGCGCGTTCTCAGCGAAGCTTTTATCCCCGAACTGCCGAACCACTATCATGGTAAGGTCCGCGAGAATTATGACCTGGCCGACGGCAGCCGTATCATCATTGCTACCGATCGCCTGAGCGCCTTCGACCGCATCATCACGTCCATTCCCGACAAGGGGCATGTGCTGACCCAGACCGCCCGCTACTGGTTCGAGGCAACGGCCGATATTTGCCCGAACCATGTGATTGCCTATCCGGACCCGAATGTGGTTGTCGGCAAACGTCTCGATATTCTGCCGGTCGAGATTGTCGTGCGTGGTTACCTGGCCGGAACAACCGGCACGTCTCTGCTGACGCTCTACAAGAAGGGCGAGCGTCGGATATACGGCCTGGACCTGCCGGACGGCTTGCGCGACAACGAAGTCCTACCCGCACCCGTCATAACCCCGACCAGCAAGGCTTTTGATGGCGGACATGACGAACCATTGTCTCCGGCGGAAATCATTGAGCAAGGCCTGCTGACTTCGCAACAGTGGCAGACGCTGTCGGATTACGCGCTGGCGCTTTTTGCCCGTGGCCAGACAATGGCTGCTGAACGAGGCCTCATTCTGGTCGACACGAAATACGAATTCGGTACCGACGAGAACGGTACGATCATTCTGGCAGACGAGATCCACACACCGGACAGCAGTCGCTACTGGATTGCCGACAGCTATGAGCAAGCATTCCGCAACGGAACGCGCCCGAAAAGCTTTGACAAGGATTTTGTCCGCGCCTGGGTGGTTGAACGTTGCGACCCTTATAAGGATGAGCTGCCTCCGATCCCTCCGGAATTGATCGAGGAGACCGCAGCCGTTTATCGGCTCGCTTATGAGATGATCACCGGCCAGGCGTTCGTTCCCGACAGGACCGACGGGCCGGTACTCGATCGTGTTCGCAAAAACCTGAAGAGTTATTTTCCGGCATAAGCCCGCTCGATCGAACGGCTTGAAAAACTGAAAAGGGATAAGTGTGCGCAGGCCAAGGAGAAAGGCGGAGGAAACCCGAGAGGATATTCTCCAGACAGCCGAAGACCTTTTTCGCAAGAACGGCATTGCCGGCTGCTCCATGGCCGACGTCGCGCAGGCATTATCGATGTCGCCTGCCAACGTCTTCAAGCACTTTCATTCCAAACCGGAACTTGTTGACGCAATCTGCGAGCGTCACATCCGCTATCGGATCGATCGATTGGCGACACTGGACGAGCAGGCTCCGCCAGCAGAACGCATGGCTCGCGTTGCCCGCAACATCATGGAAGCGCATCTCGAGGACATAAGGGAAAATCCCTATCTTTTCGAGATGATCGTGATGGCTTCGAAAGCCAAACTGCCGAGCGCTTATGTCTATCGGCAAAAAATCGAGGACCTGTTTGCCGATCTGATCTCTCAAGGGATGTCGGCCGGCACCTATCATTGCACGGATGCCATCACCGCAAGCCGGCGTGTATCCGTCGCTTTTTCAAGCATTCTTCATCCCGTCCTATTGGCCAATGCCGAACTGAACGAACTGCACGAACGTTGTGACGGTCTTGTCGAACTCGTGAACGCTGCACTGCAAAATCCATTTGCAAAGTGACGAATCATAAATTACGTCACTTTGCAAATGACAGAACCTTAGTTTGTTAAAATAATTTAACAATTCCTCGGGTCAAACGCGCTTTCAGTGCGCCTTCTGCCATGCCATCATTGTTTTCCTGCACTGTAGCGGGCCCCCGTCAACACGCCTCCGGATGACGCCATGAACCGACGCAATCTTTTGCTTCTCACCATTCCACTAGTCCTTGCCGGCTGCAGTGATTCCGGAAACTCGGCAAACCAGGCCGGAAATGCAGCGGAAAAACCACCGTCACCGGTCAGCGTCGTCGTGATGAAACAGCAGGAATATCCGATCACCCGCGTTCTGCCCGGACGCGCGGTCGCTTTCCAGACCGCCGAGGTTCGTCCGCAGGTCGCAGGCATGATCAGGCAGGTTGTCTTCACGGAAGGCAATGAGGTCAAGGCCGGAGATCTGCTCTACAAGATAGACGACAGTAGCTACGCTGCCTCGTTGGCGGAAGCCAAGGCAAGCCTTGCAAAGGCGGAGGCGAGCGTACCGACGGCACAGGCCAATGTCGTGCGTTATGAAAAGCTGGTGAACAGCGGCGCCACCCAGATCGAGTTTGACAATGCGAAAGTGACGCTTCTGCAGGCACAGGCTGACGTCGAACAGGCGAAAGCCGCACTGCAATCCGCGCAGATCAATCTCGACTATACCGAGATCAAGGCGCCCTTCGACAGTGTGACCGACATTTCAAAAGTCGATGTCGGCAATATCGTGACGGCCAACCAGACGACGGCTCTGACAACGTTGCGGCAACTCGATCCCATTTATATCGACCTGACCGAATCCAGCACCAATCTGCTGGAATTGAGGGCAGCGATTGCCGCCGGAAGGTTGAAGGGCAACCCAAATCAAGCGGATATTCATCTGAAGCTGGAGGATGGCACCGACTACGCCAGGGCGGGCCGGCTCGATATGTCCGAACTGGCGGTGAGCGAAACCACCGGCACCTATCAGATCCGCGCGAAATTCGAAAATCCGGACGATCTGATCCTGCCGGGCATGTATGTGCGCGCGACGGTAACGTTGGGTATGGAGGAAGGTTATCTGCTTCCGCAGCGCGCAGCCACCCGCAATGCCCGCGGTGAACTCTCGGCGAAATTCGTGACGGCCGAAAACAAGGTTGAAACCCGCCTGTTCCAGAACGCACAGGTCTCTGGCAACAACTGGCTTGTCGATAAAGGCATCAATGACGGCGACAAGCTGATCGTCGATGGCTTTCAATGGATTGCCGATGGTGCAGCGGTAAAACCCGTCGAGGCGACCGTGGACGAAAACGGTCTGGTCGTGGAAGCCGACGCGCCCAAGCAGCCGGCACAGTGATGCGAAAGCGTTTCCCTGCATCCGAAGACATCGGTTTCTGAGGTTATCTGAATGGCCAAGTTTTTTATCCGGCGACCGGTTTTCGCCTGGGCAATCGCAATCGTGATCATGCTGGGCGGTGCGTTGGCGATCACAACGCTCTCGATCTCGCAATATCCTGACATTGCCCCGACCACGGTGCGCATCAGCTCCAGCTATAATGGCGCCAGCGCCGAAACCGTCGAGAAGTCGGTGACCAGCATCATCGAGGACGGTATGACCGGCCTTGATGACCTTACCTACATGACGTCTTCATCCTCCACCGGACGTTCGACGGTGACGCTGACCTTCGGCAATTCCATCATGCCGGATATTGCGCAGGTGCAGGTACAGAACAAACTGCAGCTGGTGCAATCGCAACTGCCGGATGTCGTGCAGAGCCAAGGGATTTCCGTTTCACGGTCGACCTCGAGCATTCTGATGGTCGGCGCGCTTGTGTCGCGCGACGGCAAACGCAGCTCGGTCGATCTCGGCGACCTGTTTGCAACCTCGATCGAGGATCAGGTTCAGCGCCTGGAAGGTGTCGGCAGTATCAACGTGTTCGGCTCCGGTTATGCCATGCGCATATGGCTCGATCCGTTCAAGCTCAATAAATACCAGCTGACCGCGGCAGATGTGACATCGGCCATCCAGGCGCAGAATACCCAGGTATCTGTCGGTGCACTTGGCGCGCAGCCCGTCGCTCAGGGCCAGCAGTTGACCGTCACCATGACGGCGCAAAGCCAGCTGAATACGGTAGATGATTTCGAGCGTATCATCCTCAAGGTCGAGCAAACCGGCGCCAATGTGCGCCTGAGTGATGTCGCCCGCGTCGAGATCGGGCAGGAAAGTTACGGCGGAAGCTCGCGCTACGATGGCCTGCCCTCGGCTGGTTTTGCGGTCAATCTCGCAACCGGTGCCAACGCCATCGACACGGCCGCCCTCGTAAAGGCGCAACTGAACCGGGCGGCAGCAGGCCTACCCGATGGCGTCGAGATCCAATATCCGTACGACACCACGCCTTTCGTGCAGCTATCGATCGAGAAGGTTGTTCACACGCTGATCGAGGCTATCGTTCTCGTCTTCGTGGTTCTTCTCGTCTTCCTGCAGAATTTCCGCGCCACGCTGATCCCGATGATCGCGGTCCCTGTGGTTCTGCTCGGTACGTTCGGCATATTGGCGCTTACCGGATATTCCATCAACACACTCACCATGTTTGCCATGGTGCTGGCGATCGGCCTGCTCGTCGATGATGCCATCGTAGTTGTTGAGAACGTCGAGCGTATCATGGATGAAGAGGGGCTTTCGCCACTTGAAGCCACCGAAAAATCGATGGGCGAAATCACCGGCGCCATTATCGGTATCGCGCTTGTCCTCACCGCCGTCTTTATTCCGATGGCCTTTTTCGGCGGATCGACCGGCGTAATCTATCGCCAGTTTTCCATCACCATCGTTTCGGCCATGCTGCTTTCGGCCGTTGTCGCCATAGTACTGACACCAGCACTCTGCGCAACAATGCTGAAGCCCATCAATCACGACAGGAAAAAGCGCGGGATCGGCGCATGGTTCAACCGTAACTTCGACCGCGCCACCAACGGCTATGTCAGCAGCATCGCTTATCTGCTGAAGCGCCCTCTGCGCCTCGTGGTGATGTTCGCTATCGTGATCGGTGGTTGCGCCTTCCTGTTTGCCCGTCTACCGAGCTCCTTCCTGCCGCAAGAAGACCAGGGCGTGTTGATGACGATTATCCAGACACCTGTGGGAGCGACGACCGAACGCACGGAAGCCGTCGTCAAGCAGGTCGAGGAGTTCTATCTCGGACAAGAAAAGGACAATGTCGACGCCGTCTTCGGCGCGCTCGGCTTCTCTTTTAACGGCACGGGTCAGAACAACGCTATCGTCTTCACCAAGCTCAAGGACTTCGATCTTCGAACAGGTGTCGGCCAGTCCGCCGCCGAAGTCATGCATCGCGCCCAGGCACATTTCCTGACATTGCGGGACGCTCAGGTGTTTGCCCTTTTGCCGCCGGCCATCCAGGGCCTCGGCAACTCGGCCGGCTTCTCCATGTATCTGGTCGATAGCGGTAATAACGGCAATGATGCGCTTACCCGCGTGTCGCAGCAGTTGATCCAGGAAGCAGGCACAAACAATTATATCAGCTCGTTACGCTCCAACAGCCAGCGTTCGGAGACGCAGCTGAAAATCCTGCTCGATCAGGAGAAGCTCGGTGCCATGGGCGTCGACCTGTCGGCCGTCAATTCCATGCTGGCGACAATCTTTGCCGGACGTGATGTCAACGATTTCACGCTGAACAACGAATTGAAGCCGGTTTATGTGCAGGGCGATACGCCATACCGCATGCAGCCGACCGACCTGAAATACTGGTATGCCCGCAACACCAATGGCGAAATGGTCCCGTTTTCCACTTTCAGCAAGCTGGATTGGGTAACCGGCACGCCACAGCTTGCCCGCTACAACGGCACCAGCGCGATTTCTCTCGACGGCGCATCGAAACCCGGCGTCAGCACCGGCGAGGCGATGAACGAGATGGAACGCCTGGTCGAAGCATTGCCCGGCGGCTATACCGTTGCATGGCAGGGCATCTCCTATCAGGAGCGCCTTTCCGGGTCACAGGCACCTATGCTCTACGCCCTGTCCATCCTGATCGTCTTCCTGTGCCTTGCAGCGCTGTATGAAAGCTGGTCGATTCCGTTCTCGGTCATTCTCGCCGTCCCCGTCGGCGTGCTTGGGGCAGTCGCCGCCGCAGATCTGATGGCTCAGTCAAACGATGTCTATTTCAAGGTCGGCCTTCTGACGACGATCGGCCTTGCTGCGAAGAATGCTATCCTCATCGTTGAATTTGCAAAGGACAGGCAGGAAGCGGGATTAGGCTTGTTCGAGGCCACACTCGAAGCGGCAAAACTTCGCCTGAGGCCGATCATCATGACTTCCCTCGCCTTCATTCTGGGCGTCGTACCCTTGGCAATTGCCACCGGCGCGGGCTCTGCAGCGCAGAACGCAATCGGCATTGGAGTGCTCGGGGGTATGCTTTCTGCAACACTCCTCGGAATTTTCTTCGTGCCATCGCTGTTTGTGATCGTTCGGCGGTTATCAAGAAGTAAAAAAACAGTCAATTAACACGGTGATTTTGACTCGGCAAAAAGTTGTTGCGTCTCGCTGGCTTGCAAGGGATTAAAAGCAAGCCGGACGTATCGCTCCAAAGCCGTCAGGTTCGTTAGATTAGGAAAAACTCATGGTCTCCATACGCGCAGCGGCTCCCCTTGTCATGCTTCTGCTGTCCGGTTGTGTCGTCGGCCCCGACCACACCGCGCCCGAAATAACGCTTCCGTCGAAATTTGCCGAAGGCAGTGTCAAGAGCAACGGCGACATCTCCACGGATCAGTGGTGGACGGCTTTTAACGACAGCCGCCTCAACAGCTATGTCAAGCAGGGCCTCGACCAGAACCTCGACATCCTTCAGGCCATGGAACGTATCAACCAGGCCGAAGCGGATGTCATCTCTGCCGGCGCTGGCGGCTTGCCATCGCTCGCTCTCGGTAGCGGCGTAACCCGCTCGGGCACACGCGTGATGAGCGGCAGCGGCGGAACGATCCCAAGAACGACGGCCAGTGCCGGTCTCGAAGGTTCGTGGCTGCTGGACTTCTTCGGCCTTTACAGCCGCTCCAAGCAGGCAGCTCTTGCCCAGCTCGATGCAGCCGATGCCGCTGTTGATACCGCACGCCTGTCATTGCTGTCGCAGGTAGCCGCGGCCTATATCGACGTTCGTTATTATCAGGAAAGCATTGCGCTTGCCCGCTCCAACCTGAAATCGCGTAACGAGACGCTGGATCTCACCAAGCTTCAGCTGGATGCCGGCGCGGCTTCGCGCCTCGACGTCGTGCAGTCCGAAAGCCAGGTCAACCTCACGCTAGCCACCATCCCGGCTCTTGAGACGCAGTATCGTCAGGCTGCTCACCGCGTTGCAACCTTGCTCGGCATGCCGGCTTCTTCACTGCTCGGCGAATTGCAGAAGGGTGCACGCCAGCCGGTAGCTCGCTTCAACGCCAAGGCAGGCGTTCCGGCCGACCTCATCCGCAACCGCCCGGACATCCGCGCTGCCGAACGTCAGCTCGCCGCCGCCGTTGCCAATATCGGTGTCGCCGAAGCGCAGCTCTATCCGAGCATCAGCCTTGGTGGTTCGATCACGCCGTCCTACACGCGCCTCAATGGCGGTCCGGAAAGCAAGCTGCTGTCTTGGTCGTTCGGTCCGACACTCAATCTGCCGATCTTCGATGGTGGCCAGCTGAGAGCGAACCTTTCAGCACGGGAATCGCTGGCTCGTGAAGCTTACCTTGCCTGGAAAAAGACCGTTCTCACTGCCGTCGAGGAAGTCGAGAATGCTCTTGCCGCTGTGACCCGCGACAGCCGTACGGTTTCCGCCAACCGCGCAACGGTCGCCTCCAGCCAGGAAGCCCTGACGCTTGCAACCGCAAGCTATCGCGACGGCGCATCTTCGCTGCTCGACGTTCTCGATGCGCAGCGCAATGTGTCTGATGCCCAGTCGAACCTTGCCAATGCAATTCGCGTGATGGCGCAGGATTATGTATCGCTGAGCGTCGCCATGGGCGGCGGTTACGCCTACGGCAAGGCCCCGGCCGGTCCCAAGGGTCCGACGGTTATCGCTGCCAAGTCGCTTAAGAAATAAAGGCGGCGCGGCTTCCGCGCCTCACTTTCCAACCGAACAAAAAGGCCCCGCAACTTGGTTGCGGGGCCTTTTTGTTATGCTCAGTCGAAGAACGCCAATCAGTTCTTGGCGCGCTCGACGTAGGAATTGTCTTCGGTCGCGATAACGACGCGAGTACCGGCATCGATGTGCGGCGGAACCGAGGTGCGGATGCCGTTGGACAGCATTGCCGGCTTGTAGGAAGAAGAAGCCGTCTGGCCCTTCACGACCGGTTCGGTCTCGGTGATTTCCAGCGTTACGTGACGCGGCAGTTCTATCGCCAGCGGATTGCCTTCATGCATCGACAGGATGCAGGTCATGCCTTCCTGAAGATAGGCCTTCTGGTCGCCCATCGTATCGACATCAACGACGACCTGATCGTAGTTTTCCGGGTTCATGAAGTGGAAACCCTCACTGTCCTCATAAAGGAACTGGTGGTTGACGTCTTCGACGAAAGCGCGCTCGACCTGCTCGGTCGTACGCCAACGCTCCGACACCTTCACGCCATCAACGATGCGGCGCATGTTGACCTGGGTGACCGGCGTACCCTTGCCCGGATGAAAGTTTTCAGCCGTGAGAACGACATAGAGCTTGCCGTCGACGTCGATAACGTTGCCCTTGCGGACCGATGAGGCGATGACCTTGACCATAAGACTTCCTTGTAACTCGGCCAGCCACGTCGTAGATGACAGGCAAAATGGCCGTAGCGATGCTTTTCAGGTTTCCTTGGCCGCGCAACTAACGCAAAATCCGCCAAATAGCCAGCCCTTCGTGGCGTGCGGCACGGCGAAGAGAAACAACCATGACCCGCACCAGTTCCTCCGCATCTCCCTGGTGGACAAAAAGCGTCCATACCGATCGCCGCCCTTTCCTGATGGGGCGCAACAAGGTGCAGACAGCCTTGCGCGGTTTTTTCGGTGAACGCGACTTCATCGAGGTCGATACGGCAACCCTGCAGGTCTCTCCGGGCAACGAAGCACATCTGCATGCCTTTGCAACGCAAGCCCTGACAATCGACGGGCAACCGAGCCCGCTTTACCTGCACACATCGCCCGAATTTGCCGCCAAAAAACTGCTGGCGGCCGGTGAAGAACGCATCTTTACCTTCGCGCATGTGTATCGCAATCGTGAGCGCGGGCCCCTGCATCACCCTGAATTTACGATGCTGGAATGGTACCGTGTCGGTGAGACCTATGAACAGCTGATAGCCGATTGCGCCGACATGCTGAAACTGGCGGCCGAGACCACCGGCATCAGACGGTTTGCCTATCGCGGCATGGAAGCGGACCCGTTTGCGGAGCCGGAACGCGTGACGCTGGCAGAAGCTTTTCAGCGTTTCGCAGGTATCGATCTTCTCTCCTCCATCTCGGCAAATGGCGAAAACGACCGCGATACGCTAGCCGCAGAATTGCAGCGCGTCGGTCTGCGTGTATCGCGGGACGATAGCTGGGCAGACTTGTTCAGCAAGGTGCTTGTCGACAAGATCGAACCGCATCTTGGCAATGGCCGCGCCACCATTCTGTGCGAATACCCGGTTTCGGAAGCAGCCCTTGCCCGCCCCTCGCCACGCGATCCGCGCGTAGCCGAACGGTTCGAGCTTTATGCCTGCGGTGTGGAACTGGCCAATGCGTTTGGTGAACTCACCGATGCCGGCGAGCAACGTCGGCGCTTCGAGATCGAAATGGCGGAGAAGGCCCGTATCTACGGTGAAACCTATCCGATCGACGAGGATTTTCTCAGCGCCCTTGCAATGATGCCGGATGCCAGCGGTGCTGCCCTCGGCTTCGACCGCTTGGCCATGCTGGCGACCGGCGCAACACGCGTGGACCAAGTGATGTGGGCGCCTGTCGCGGAGACGTTTTCGTGACGGCCGCACGTTCATTGAAGAACCCTGAAGAACTGGTTGCCGCAGGCTTGATCGAGACTGACAAGCTGGAAGACATTCGCGCGGTTGCTGACCAGTATGCGATCGCGCTGACGCCAACCGTCGTATCGCTGATCGACCGCTCTGATGAAAACGACCCGATCGCCCGACAGTATGTGCCGAGCACGGCTGAACTGGTGACGACGCCGGAAGAACGCGAAGACCCGATCGGCGATGCCGCCCACAGTCCGGTCAAGGGCATCGTGCACCGTTATCCCGACCGCGTATTATTGAAGGCCGTGCATGTCTGTCCGGTCTATTGCCGTTTCTGTTTCCGCCGGGAAATGGTGGGACCTCAGGGCGACGGGACACTTTCACCGGACGAACTGGAATCGGCACTCAGCTATATCCGCGCCAATAGCCAAATCTGGGAGGTGGTTCTCACCGGTGGTGACCCACTGGTGCTTTCTCCTCGCCGCCTGGCCGTGATCATGCGCGGGCTGGCGGAGATCGAGCACGTCAGGATCTTGCGTTTTCACACCCGCGTTCCCGTTGTCGAGCCGGATCGCATCGATACGGCGTTGATCGATGCACTGAAGGAAAGCGGTAAAGTGGTGTACGTGGCGCTTCATGCCAACCACGCTCGCGAAATGACATCAGATGCGCGGGCTGCCTGCGCGCGGCTGGTGGATGCCGGTTTTCCGATGGTGAGCCAGACTGTGCTTCTCAAAGGCATCAACGACGATCCGGCGGTGCTGGGTGACCTGATGAAGGCCTTTGTCGAGACGCGGATAAAACCCTATTACCTCCACCATCCCGACCTTGCGCCGGGTACCAGCCATTTTCGTCTGGACATCGAAGAAGGCCAGAAGATCGTTTCGGCGCTGCGTGGAACAATTTCCGGCCTGTGCCAGCCGACCTATGTGCTGGATATTCCCGGTGGACACGGCAAGGCGGTAATCGGCGAAAACGCGGCGAAGCGCGACGGCGTCTGTTATTCGGTCAGCGATTTTCGCGGGCACACGCACAGCTACCCTCCGAAGTAACGACCGCCAATTGCGTCAAATTCTACAGAATCCCACTTCCAAGATTTCACCAAATAACTTCGCCGTTCTTTAGTCTTTTTTCTTTAAATCTCCCAGTATCAATCGATGAACAATTGAATGCGTGGGAGATGTCGAGATGAACGAGACGATTCGCGAACTATTGAGCCGTGTGGGTGGCCTGCCCGTGCAGATGTCTGAAATCACCGATGAAGCAGACCTTTATGCCGCCGGGCTTTCTTCTTTCGCATCTGTGCAGGTGATGCTGGCGATCGAGGAAGCTTTCGACATCGAATTTCCCGATAGCCTGCTGAACCGCAAGTCCTTCGCCAGCATCAAGGCGATCGAGGAAACAGTGGCACAGATCATCAAAAGCCGCGAGGCAGCCTGATGTCTCTCGCTGCACTTGCCACGGACAATACGCTTGCCACCCGCGCGCAACGCGTGGCGGCAGTAGCAGCAGAATTTGCCGACCGCGTCGACGCGGAGGGCCGTTTTCCGAAAGAAGCGGTAGAGGCGATGAAGGCCGCCCGTCTGCTGGGCATTCAGGTGCCATCCGCTCATGGCGGAGAAAGCGCTTCGCTTCTGGAAATCGCGGAAGTGTGCTCGATCCTCGGCCAGGCCTGCGCCTCAAGTGCGATGATCTTTGCCATGCACCACATCAAGCTTTCGAGCCTGGTTGAGCATCATGAAACAAGCGCCTGGCATACGGGTTTCATGCAGGAAGTGGCAGGACGTCAGCTTCTTCTGGGGTCGGCCACCACCGAAGGCGGGATCGGCGGCAATTTGCGCAATTCGATCTGCGCAATCGAGGTCGATGGCGCAATGTGTCGCCTGACCAAGGACGCAACGGTAATTTCCTACGGTGTTGAATCCGACGCCATTTTGATCACCTCCCGCGCCAATGCCGATGCCGCTCCGAGCGACCAGGTCATGACCGTGTTCCGTAAGGATCAATACACGCTCGAACACACCCATGACTGGGATACCCTCGGCATGCGCGGCACCCGCTCCGATGGTTTTCTGTTCAAGGGTGAAGCACCTTCGGAACAGATATTCCCACAGCCGTTTGCCGAAATCGCCGCGCAATCCATGCTGGCCACCTGCCATCTTCTCTGGAGTGCCGTGTGGTTCGGTATCGCGGCCGATGCGGTTTCTCGTGCGCAATCCTTCGTGCGGGCGGCAGCCCGCAAATCGGCCGGTCAGGTGCCGCCCGGTGCGCTGCATCTGGCCGAAGCCTCGAACCTTCTGCAGCTTGTAAAATCCAACCTGCTTTCCGGCATAGAGACCTACGAAAATGCCAAGGCGGATGGCGAAAAGCTGTCTTCGATGAGTTTTGCCATCGCCATGAACAACATCAAGATCGCCTCTTCGCAGACGATTCTCGATATCATCAACAAGGCGATGCTGATCTGCGGCATCATGGGTTACAAGAACGGCACGCCTTACAGCCTCGGCCGGCATCTGCGAGACGCCCATTCGGCGCAGCTGATGATCTCCAACGATCGTATCCTTGCCAACTCATCTGCCATGCTTCTGGTGCAGAAGCCGGATTTCAGCCTGCTGGGCTGAAATCCTCATTTATCGTTTTCAACATTTCTCAGGGGTGACGTCATGGATATGCAGACCTCCTTTCTCGACCGGCTGTTCGATGCCGGTCTGCTGATCGATACCGGTGTCGATGGGCTTTATGGCCGCAGCGGCCAGTTCGAAGAGGTGATTGCCGCCTTCGAACGGCTGATCGACAGGGTGGGCGGCGGCGATGGTGCGGAAGCCATGCGCTTTCCGCCGGGCATGAATCGCGCCTTTTTCGAGTCCAGCGGTTACATGAAAAGCTTTCCGCAGCTGGCCGGCACCGTACATTCCTTCTGCGGCAGCGAACTCGACCACATGAGCCTGCTGAAATGTATGGAAGTGGGCGAGGAAGACTGGACGAAAGACCAGAAAGCCACCGACATCGTGCTGACGCCGGCCGCCTGCTACCCGCTTTACCCGACAGTTGCCCGCCGTGGAAAAATTTCGGCCAAAGGCGCGCTTTACGACCTGCAGAGCTATTGCTTCCGCCACGAACCCTCCAAGGACCCGGCACGGCAGCAGCTTTTCCGCATGCGTGAATATGTCTGCATGGGGACAGAACAGCATGTCACCGATTTCCGTCAGAGCTGGATGGATCGCGGCGTCGAAATGATGAAGGCCGTGGGTCTCAATGTAACCATCGATGTCGCCAACGACCCCTTCTTCGGCCGTGCCGGCAAAATGATGGTCAATAATCAGCGTGACCAGAATTTGAAATTCGAGCTGCTCATCCCGATCACATCGACATCAAACCCGACCGCCTGCATGAGTTTCAATTACCATCAGGATAGTTTCGGCCTGAAATGGGGCCTGAACCTTGAAGATGACAGCGTGGCACACACGGCCTGCGTTGGCTTCGGGCTGGAACGCATCGCGCTGGCGCTCTTCCACACGCATGGTCTTGACGTGAAAGACTGGCCAGAAAACGTGCGCAACGCGCTCTGGGGCTAATGATGACGGTTGTTTTTCCGCAGATCGATTCCGCAACTTACCGGCCGCATGCTCTGCATGCGGCTGAGCGCAGCTGGCCGGAAACCAATTGTTACGTCGATCTGTGGATTGAAGTGCTTTCCGCAGCCGGCCTGCCGCCGGAAGCGATGTTGGGCTTTACCCTGACGCAGGATTTCGAAGGTGACCAGATGACCTTTTTCAAGGTGCCGCTGGAAGATCTCGAAACGCTCTACGGCATCCGCGTCACCGAACTGGCGATTTTTGATCGGCCGGAAGACCATGTTCGGGAACAGATTTCTCGCGGGCGGCTGTGCCTTCTGGAAATGGACAGCTTTTATCTACCCGACACACGCGGCCTGACCTATGGCACCGAACACGGCAAGACGACGGTGGCTATCAACCGGCTGGATGTGGCCGGACAGACAATGGACTATTTTCACAATGGTGGCTTCTTTTCGCTGTCCGGTGATGATTTTTCGGGGATCTTTCAGCATCACCTGACGGAAAAGGATGCCCCTTTCCTGCCCTATACGGAATTTGCAAAATTTCCGGAGCGGCCAGCTGCGATCAGCGATATCCGTTCCGAAGCAGAGCGGCTCCTGCGCCGGCATTTTGCACGGCGACCGGAAACCAATCCGGTACGGGCGTTTGCAACAGTGTTTCCGGCGCAGGCGGCTCAACTGGCCGAGCGCGAGTTCGCTTTCTTTCACAAATATGCCTTCAACACGCTGCGGCAGTTGGGTGCCAATTTCGAACTTCTGGCTTCATATCTGGTTTGGCTGGAGCGCGGCGAACAGGCCGGACATGCGTTGAAAATCGCAGAGACGGCGAAATCCTCGCAATTCCTGCTGGCGCGTGCACTGGCGCGGAAAAAGTTCGAACCGTTGGCGACGGCACTTGATCCCGCCATCGAAGCCTGGGACCAGCTGATGACCGGATTAGCCGTGGAACTTGCGGACACACGTGAGGCCGCTTAAAGCCGTTCGGATAGCGGATGGGGACGCAATGATGAACGGCGAACAGGTTCTGAAAAACGGCTGGACGCTGACATTGAGTGACGCCGGCGCTTATGCCGGCCCCGGCGATATTCCCGAGAATGCCGACAGGCTCGCAGCAATGGTACCGGGCACGGTGGCAGCCGCCTTGCGGGCAGCAGGAAAATTCGATGCCGGCAATCCAACAACGCTCGAAAATCTGGACGCATGGTACCGTTGTGATCTGAGCGGCGAAACCGGCGAGGCCGTGCTGCGTTTTGCAGGACTGGCGACGATTGCCGAGGTCTATCTCAATGACAAGCTCATCCTGACGTCGGACAGCATGTTCGAGGCGCATGATTTATCCGTGACGCTAACCGGCACCGACAGTCTGGCAATATGTTTTCGCGCCATTGGTCCGCATCTGAGTAAAACCGGCCCCCGCGCCCGCTGGCGGCCACGAATGATGCGAACACAGGGGCTACGCCTGTTGCGCACGACGGCACTGGGTTTCATGCCCGGCTGGTGCCCGGATGTGGTAGCCGTGGGACCTTGGCGGCCGATTTCTCTTCTGCCGACCGATGAGAAGCCTCGTGACTTTGCCATCCATTCCGTTCTGAGCGAGGACGGCACAGGCATCCTGACCGTTTCATTTGCGGCAAAGATTGCACACGACAATCTGCGGCTGGTGTGCGACGGCCGGGAGACGGCCTTTTCCTTTGCTGACGGGCAGATGCGCGCCGAACTGGTTCTGCCGGATATCGCGGCATGGTGGCCGCAGACACATGGCGAACCGGTCCTGCATGACGTGATCGTCAGCGACAGCATGCATGAGCAGATCATCGGCCGCACCGGCTTTCGCCGGATCGAGGTGGATCGCGGTATCGACGGCAATGATTTTGCCATCCGAGTGAATGGTGAACGGGTGTTCTGCCGTGGTGCAGTATGGACCTCAGCTGATATCGTGTCGCTGCCGGGCGCGCGAAAAGATTACGAGCCATGGCTGAAACTGGCAGCCGAAGCGGGCATGAACATGATCCGCATTCCCGGCGTGGCGACCTACGAGACGGCAGAGTTTTTCCGGCTTTGCGACGAGTTGGGCATCATGGTTTGGCAGGATCTGATGTTTGCCAATTTTGATTATCCGACTAATGATGAAGCCTTGATGATTCACGTGAAAACGGAAGTCGGGCATTTTTTGAGGGAGACCTCGGCATCGCCATCCCTGGCAATCCTCTGCGGCGGGAGCGAGATGTTCCAGCAGGGCGCGATGATGGGGCTGCCGGAACGTGTCTGGAAAAATCCGCTGGCGACAGACATTCTGTCCGAAGCCTGCCGGAAAGGTCGGGCGGATGTTCCCTACGTGGAAAACTCGCCGAGCGGTGGCGCACTACCGTTTTCGCCCAATGCCGGTGTGTCGCATTATTATGGTGTCGGCGCCTATTGCCGGCCGCTGGAAGATGCACGGCGCGCCAATGTGCGGTTTGCGGCTGAGTGTCTGGCCTTTTCCAACGTACCGGATGCCGAGACGCTGGAACATCATCTGCCCGTGCCGCCATCACATGATCCACGCTGGAAAGCACGCGTTCCCCGCGATGCCGGAACATCCTGGGATTTCGAGGACGTGCGCGAGCACTATTTGCAGGCGCTTTACGGGCACGAGCCGGCGAAACTGCCCTATGAAGACCCTCAACGTTACCTAGCATTCTCCCGCGCTGCGACGGCAGAGGTGATGGAAGCAACCTTTGCCGAATGGCGGCGGCCAAGCTCAAGCTGTAATGGAGCACTGGTCTGGACGCTCATGGACCTTCTACCTGGACCCGGCTGGGGGGTAATCGATGCGACAGGACGGCCAAAATCCACCTGGTATGCGCTAAAACGGGCATTTCGGCCGATAAACGTGGTGCTTTCAGACGAAGGCACCAATGGGCTGGATGTGCATGTCATCAATGACAGTCCCGCTTCACGGGAACTCGTGGTCGAACTTGCCTGCCTGCGTGACGGACGGCAACCGGTCGTAAGTGCCACAAGAGCGCTGACACTCGATGCGCGACAGAGCGCAACGCTCGCCGCAACCGATCTTTTTGGCGCATTTTTCGATACGACCTATGCCTATCGTTTCGGCCCACCCTCGCATGACGTGAGCGTGGCGCGGCTGAAAGATGCGACAACCGGCGAAATCATTGCCGAGGCATTTCATTTTCCACTGGGGCGCAGCAAAGCCCTGCACGAGGCAATCATCGAGACAAGCCTTCTGAAAGGCGAGGGCGGTGGCTGGACACTGCAACTCTCGACCGACCGGCTGGCCCAGTCGGTTACGATCAATGTCGAGGGTTTTCGAGCGCTGGAAGACGGATTTCATCTGGGCCCCGGCAGCGTGAAACACGTGGTTTTGGTACCGATGGCAGGCACAATCACCAATAGCCTGCCGAGCGGCGCAGTCACCGCACTCGGCAGCAATCTCGTGACGCGATTTTAAAGCTCAGAGAGCGCTGGCGCTTTTGTCAGATACTTGTTCGATTTTTTCAGGCTGCGCTTCAAACGGCATGCTTAGCGCCATGTGACGTATTGCCGAGAGATAGGTTTCACGGGCGTAAGGCGGCGTCAGATTATGGTCGGCCGCAGGGATCATCGTCACCGAGACATTGGGAAAAGCAGAAAGACGGCCTGCTCGCTCGCGGAAATAATAATCGAACTCCTCGAGCCCATAGTCGTTTTCGCTGTAAAGCAGCGCCACCGGCTTATGTTCGGCCTGCAGATTGCGAAACAGCGAAAACACGGATTGGCCGTGCGGCAGCCAAAAACGCAAGACGCTCAAGGCACGATTACGAATTCGTCCCAGCAAACCCAGTACGATATGACGAAGTGCGCTGACGACATTAACCTCGCCGCGCAACAGTCTTTTCAAGGTTCCCAGACGCAAGGCACGCACACCATATTCACCGAGGCTGCGACCGGCATTGTGAATGGCGTCTTCAACCACTCGACCGGTCTTCCAGTGGAAAGTGGCTATATTGACGGCGACCACACCATTTATGCGCGGGTCGATCTCGGCACCGTGTATTGCAAGATAAGCACCGCTGCACCGCCCGGCGGCGATAACGGGTCGAGCGTCGAGGGATTTCAGAAAGGTAACCGCCTCCTGAAGGTCGAGATTTTGGCCTGAGCCATAAAGCACCTGCTCCGGTTCACCCGGCCGCGGCGGGCTATCGCCGACATTGGCGGTATCGAAACGCAAAGAACTGATACCGGAGCGTGCCAGTTCACGCGCAAGATGAAGCGTGCTGCGCCCCCAGCCACAGTGACGATCATAGGCAGACGTAACAAACACGATGGCCGCGCCCTGCCGTTTTCCCTGCGGTTCGCACAAGATACCGGACAGGCGATTATATTGCCCGAAACGCACAGGCGTTTCAGAAAACCCATCCCCCTCAAGCGGCAAGGCTACCTCTGGCCGAAGAGCAGCGCCAGAAAGCGAATTTTGCGCTGCAGGCAGGGAGGCAATCCAACCAACCAGGTCGTTCATCACCCTCGGAGCCACCTGAGCCGTCAACGGATTGGATACCAACCGGTCATAACCTGCAAAATTCTGCGAGGTCACATCGGCTCCCAGCGCTTTGAGATGCAAAGCAAACGCGTTGTCCGCCGGGCGATCAGACCGTTCCACGACAAGACATAAGCGTGCCGGCGAGGCCTTCAGGTCAAGAAGATTTGCCTTGCGCAGATCTTCCGCAACAGTTGGCGGCATCACGAAAGAAGCGATCGAGACACCGTCTTTTTGGCGCTGATCATCGCTCAGGCCCAGATTTTCATCCACCACTTTGGACCACAGTGCCAGTTCGCGCAGATGCATACGGCCCGACGTGACAGGCGCCAGGAAAACCATGGCCTCGACATCGGTTAGAAACGGTGCGGCCTCGTTGGCAATAACCGTACCGATACCCTGCGAGACAATCGCAATCCTCCGGCAACCCGACATCCGACGAAGCTCGGACGCCGCCTGAACGAGGCTTTGTGTCCATGCGGCAATACCCTGCGTTGAAGAGGGTAAATCAAGCGCATCACCGGTGTCTGGATAATCGAAACGCAGGCTGGCGATGCCGCGATCGGCCAGTTGTTCAGCCAAAGCCCGCCAGAATTTTCGCGTGCACATTTCCTCCAGCCCCCATGGGCTGGCCAGAAGAACGGCAAGATCGGTAGACGGCGAATTTTGATGCGGCGGCAGATAGAGACCGACTGTACCGGCAAAGGTAACCGGTGCGGCAGCGGAGCGCGGTAGAACCAGAGGAAGTGTCATCGCAATTCAGTCCACCTGACCAGTTTGGCCTTCACGAATTTTTCAGTCACCTTGAAAAGCGTTCAATGGTGGCAAAGCAACTGCATCACAGCTTTGCCGACAAAGGAAACCCTAGCCTTTCGAGATGCACAAATACTTAAGCCTGCACCGACAGCTTCAGGCTTCACTCTTTACCAGTCGTCAGAATCAACTGACGTGTGAAAGCGCTGCAACAACAAGGATGAAGTGCAGCCTATGGACGTAAGCCAAGACTGCGCTAATCTTGTCTCTGACGCCCCTTCGGAGATCTGAATGTCCGACCTCTCTGCCGAGCCGACAGCTGCACCTCAGCCCCCGGAAGAAGCGACGCCCCCGAGTGCGCTGGAGCAAATTCTTCGCGAGCAGTATGGTCTGTCCGGCCAAGCCGAACCAATCGACGGCAGACAAAAGGCTTATGTGATCGACAATGGTCACATGCGTTACCGCCTCGATATTGGCGATGCTGAAAAAGCTGAGGAATTTGCGCTGGAAGCAAGCCTGTTGCGCCACCTTGCCAGACAGGCAGATGCGCCTGATGCGCCGGAGCCGGTTGCCACGCAAGAGGGGCAGGATGTGGCCGTACTGCCCGGAGAGAGTGGTGAAACCGTTCGCCTGATCACCACTCACGAGGGGACTACACTTCCGCCTACACACCGGCTCGACAGCGAAGACATGGCTGGGATCGGTCGTCTGGCCGGCGAAACGGCCAAAAGCCTTGCCGAGTTCGATGAACCGGGGCTGGAGCGTCCGGTCGATGCAGACCTGCGCCATGCGGGGCCGGTGGTCCTGAGGCTTTTGAGCGATGTCAGCGACCATGCGGTGCGCGACCCCATTGCCAAGGTTCTCGTAACTGCGCTGCGGCAAGTACAGCCGCTCGGTCCAACGCTGCGCATCCAGCCGGTGCATCACGACCTGACACTTTCCCACATGACCGGCCGTATAACCGAAGACGGTAACTGGCGTGCGGAAGGCATTGCCGATGTCTCCGGCGTTATCCACGGCTGGCTCCCGGCAAGCCTTGCTGTCACCTGTGCCGATCTGATTGCGCATGGCAACGGCGATGCTTTCGATATTCTACCCGCCATACATGCCTTTCACGAAACCTACCCGCTGACGGAACCGGAATTGAAGGCCCTGTGGCCGCTGATCGTGGCACGTGCTTGCGTACTGGCAGCACATGCCGAACATGACGCGATTGCCAACGCGACGAATGACGGAGACGATATGGTCTCCGCATCGCCCGACCATATCGGCAAAAAGGTTTTTGCCATCGTCACTGGTGTCCATCCGGTATTGATGGAAGCCGCCATTCTGGATGCAACCGATTTCGACGCCGGTCATGCGGCCGTGCTGTCGGAAGATATTTTCCGGCTCTTGCCGGAAATCGATACAGATCAGATCCGGCTTGTCGATCTTGGCATAGACAGCCCCTTTTTGAGCGACGGCAATTGGACCGACCCGGAAATAGACTGGCGCCTTCTGGCGCGGGTTTCCTGGGAAACGCATATGGGCGCCACCCGTTATGGCGAATACCGGCTTTCCCGCAGCATCAACCATAATGGCGCGGAAGCCGAAAATTTTGCGCTGCATGTGGATGTTTGCGTGCCCGCCGGTAGCGTGGTCGTGGCGCCGTTCGGCGGCATGCTGAAGGAAGTCGGACAACAGCTGGTCATCGAAGGCCGTGATGCAACACTTTATCTCGAGGGCCTCGTCTGCCCGCTGAACGAAGGTATGGCGCTGTTTGCGGAAGATGCGATCGGCTCCGTCGCCGGTGCTGAAGGCTCAGTCGGTGGCCTGCGTATTCGCCTCTGCCGCAATGCCGAGATCATGCCGCCACTGTTCACAACACCTTCGCGCGCTGGCGCATGGAGACTGCTCTGCCCTTCGCCTTCGCAATTACTGGGTATCGATATCGATGCACCGGCACAGAAACGTGGCGACCCGGTGCGCGGTTGGCAGGCCCACATTTACGATGGCCTCGGATACGCATCCATCGATCTCTCCGGCGCTGCAGGCATCGTCGGACATGGTCATCCGGCGGTGGCGGAGGCCGCTTATCGCCAGTGGTCGCTTTTATCCGGCTTCTCTGTTTCGGCTGCCGAACAACGGTTTCGCGAGCAATTGCTGAAAACCCTGCCGCAGGGGCTGGAGGTGATTGCCGCAATCGGCAGTGAACGCGAGATGATGGAACTGGCGCAGAACCTGCTGCGTAGCGACGACCAGCAACCGGGCTTTTTCGACATCGAGGATGGGGTAGAGGAAAGCGCTTCTTCCGCTTTGCACATTGCCGACGAGCGACAGTCAGGCTTTGGCCGCACAGGTCACCACACATGGCAGTTCGAAAAAGAGCAGCTTTTGCCTGACATCGTGGTGATCGGCAGTATTCTGCCCGGAAAACCCATGGCGACATTGGTGACCAGAAGCGGCCTCGGCACAGATCTTGAGAATCGAAACGAGATCGACGCCGTCGACTATGCCGTGGCATCAGCGGCCCTTGCAGCGCTGCGTGAGGATGGCCTGCAGGAAAACGCCCGGCTGGTGGGGAACCACCTGCATGCCCTCTTGCAGCCATTGGCAGTGGAGCACGGAATAGAAATTCGCGGCGAAGGCCTGATGATTGATCTCATCCTGCCCGAATCGGATGCCGACATCCTTGCGAGAGGGCTTCGCAAACGCGGTTTTGTGACGCCTCAAATTGATGACCCGCAGCAAATAATGTTGCGTCCACCCTTATGCCTTGATCGAGCCTCAGCGGAAAAATTTGTCCAGGCGGTTGCCGAAATCCTGTCTGCCACCACGAAAGAAGAAGAAAAATTTAATAAAAACAACAACACGACGGCGAAAGAAGAGAATGACGGAGCCGATCCCTTGTCCGACGAGATGACGCTCACTATTTAATTTGAGGTGCCGGACACGGCGAATTGGCGAATGAGATTTCACAAACTTGCCGTGATCCTGTCATCATAAAGAAAAATATTCTAGATAAATTGATTTTCGTTGATCGAAAATGAGTTTTGTCGTAGAGAAGATTCGATACTGGAATATCTGATTCCAGTTTGATCCTAACGCAACGCCAATAAGGGAGAGTGACATGCCGATTATTACCCGCATTAGCGCCACTCTTAAACCGGGCGTGCGTCGACTTAAACGCGTGGAATGCGTCTCCTCTCCGCGCTGTCGAATGTGACGATCACCGTTTTCGGTCTCTAAAGTCCTCGGTTTTCTGAATTAAGTCATTTCGCAGTGCCGCCTTGTGCCGCGGTATCTGCTGGAGTCTGCCCATGCGAAAGCAAGTTATAGAATACGGCGGCGAGCCCGTCGGAATCGTTGTGCCGGATGAAAACCGGCTGAAGTTCATCGCCGTGAAGTTTCACGTTATCGATCTGGATGAGCAGCGTTTTGGCTCTGCCGATGAGGTGAAGCTTGCCATTCACGATCATCTGGCGCGTTCGCGCTCCGCAAACCCGGCGCATGCATGATTTTGTCCGGCATGTGTGAACCGTATTGCCGAAAACGCCGAAAAACCGGCATAAAACCATAAAAGCCGCTCCATGTTGGGCGGCTTTTTTATTGGCTTAAAATCCTGATGATCAGAACGCGGTAAAGGTCATCGTTGTCAGCGAACGTTCGATGCCCGGAATACAGGCGATCTTTTCATTGACGAAACGGCCGATCTCCTCGCTTTCCGGCAGGTAGATTTTCGCCAGAAGATCCCAGTCGCCACTGGTGGAATAAAGTTCCGAGACCAGTTCGGTCTTGTAGATGGCGTCGGCAACCTCATAGGTCTTGCCTGGTGTGCAGCGCAATTGCACGAAAATCGGTTTCATCGCTATCTTCCCGTCTGTCGGGCCGCATATGGCGGCTTAGGATTGATGACCGACTAATGGCCGATCAGGCATGCGTTCGCAAGCTCGCTGTGCCTCCACGACAACGAGATAGGCCATTCCCGGAAAGAATGACCCGTTGAGAAGATGTGCATGGCAATGCCCGAAAACGCGCAGTAGGCTTCCGCAATACGCCATCGGGATATCGCATCATGCTCGACAATCCACGTTCGCACGGCCTTTGGGAAAAGACGGCTCCGGCTCCACCAGCAACGGTGCCGCTCAAGGGGTTGGAAACAGCGGATGTGGTGATCGTTGGCGGCGGCTATACCGGCCTTTCGGCTGCATTACATCTGGCCGAAGCCGGTACCAATGTTGTTCTTCTGGAGGCCGCCGAAATCGGCTTTGGCGGGGCCGGACGCAATGTCGGGCTGATAAACGCCGGCATGTGGGTGATGCCTGACGATTTTCCAAAAGAGCTTGGGCCGGTTTATGGCGAGCGGGCACTGGCCCTTCTGGGCAACGGACCGGCGCTGGTGCGTGAAACAATCAATAAACACGGTATCGAATGCGAGCTTGTCGAAAACGGCACGTTGCATCTGGCCGTCGGCAATGAAGGTTTGAAGGAACTGGAAGAACGTGCCCGCCAATGGCAAAACCGTGGCGCGCCTGTTTCCATTCTCGACGCCACGGAGACAGAGAGACGGGTGGGCAGTGCCGCTTATACCGGCGCTCTGCTCGATATGCGGGCGGGGACGCTGCAACCACTTGCCTATGCGAGAGGGTTGGCGCATGCGGCTGTGAAGGCAGGAGCAAAACTGTTCACCAGCAGCCCGGTAATTTCGGCCGGGAAGAATGGCAGCCGACATGTGGTACGCACCGCACAAGGCGAAGTCTCGGCGGATTGGGTGATCGTCGCCACCGACGCTTACAGCACGGGGCCCTGGCAGATAATCCGCGACGAACAGGTACACCTGCCCTATTTCAACCTCGCAACACGACCGCTCACCGACAACCTGCTGCGCACTATCCTGCCCGGACGTGAAGGCTGTTGGGATACGAAGGAAGTATTGTCCTCCTTCCGCATGGATCGTAGCGGACGACTGGTGTTCGGCAGCGTCGGCGCTCTGCGTGGCACCGGCACCGGCATCCACAAGAGCTGGGCGAAACGTTCGCTGGCGCGGCTGTTTCCGCAATTGGGCGAGATCGATTTCGAGGCAGAATGGTATGGCCAGATCGGCATGACCGACAACGCCCTGCCGCGCCTTCACAGGTTCGAGCGCAATGTCATCGGTTTCTGCGGCTACAATGGCCGCGGTATCGCCCCGGGCACAACATTTGGCAAAGTGCTGGCCGAACACATTCTCGGTCAGATCAGTGAAGCAGACATGCCCTTGCCGATCAGTGATCCGAAGCTGCCATCCCTGCGACCGCTGAAGGAAGCCTATTACGAAGCTGGCGCGCAGATCGCCCATTTCGCAGGCGAGCGCCTCTGAAAGCCAACAAATGTCTGACACCGCGATTGCCTCAGCTGTCGCCGCTTGTACATTGCACGCAATCACGACGTTCTCGGGGAGAGAGCGCAAAAAACTGGAGACCGACATGACCCTTGCCACACTCGACCTCGCCGCCGACGTGGATCGCATTCTTGCCGATCTCGGCGTGGCGAATTCACGCTACAAGGGCGGCACACTTGCAGTGCGCTCGCCAGTGACAGGCAAAGAGATAGGCAAGCTGCCGGAACATTCAGCGACCGACGCCAAGGCCGCAATCGACAAGGCGCATACCGCATTTCTGGCATGGCGCAAGGTGCCAGGCCCCAAGCGCGGCGAACTGATCCGCCTTCTCGGCGAGGAACTGCGCGCCGCCAAGGATGCGCTGGGCCAGTTGGTATCGATAGAAGTCGGCAAGGTTACATCCGAAGGCCTCGGTGAAGTGCAGGAGATGATCGACATCTGCGATTTCGCCGTCGGTCTGTCACGCCAGCTTTATGGCCTCACCATCGCCACCGAGCGCGCCGACCACCGGATGATGGAAACCTGGCATCCGCTCGGCGTTGTTGGCATCATTTCCGCCTTCAACTTTCCAGTTGCAGTCTGGTCTTGGAATTCGGCGCTGGCGCTGGTCTGCGGCAATTCCACCGTCTGGAAACCTTCGGAAAAAACACCACTAACGGCGCTTGCCACTCAGGCCATTTTCGAGAAGGCCGTCAAACGTTATCGCGATGCCGGTTACGATGCACCGGAAAACCTTTCGACGCTTCTGATCGGCGGCCGCGAGATCGGCGAAGTGCTGGTCGACAATGAACAGGTGCCACTGATTTCCGCCACCGGCTCCACTGCCATGGGCCGGATCGTCGGCCCGCGCGTGGCGCAGCGCTTTGGCCGCTCGATCCTCGAACTCGGCGGCAACAATGCCGCCATCGTCACCCCGACCGCCGATCTCGACCTGACGCTGCGCGGCGTCGCCTTTTCCGCCATGGGCACTGCCGGCCAGCGCTGCACGACACTACGTCGCCTGTTCGTGCATGACAGCGTTTACGACCAGCTGGTCCCCCGCCTGATCAAGGCCTACCAGTCGGTGACGATAGGCAGCCCGCTGACCGCAGGCAATCTCGTCGGCCCGCTGATCGACAAGGCGGCTTTCGAGAAGATGCAGGGCGCACTCGATGCAGCACGTAGCGCCGGTGGAAAAATTTCGGGCGGCGAGCGTGTTCTTTCCGACGATGCGGCGGACGCCTATTACGTGCGCCCGGCCATCGTGGAAATGCCGGGCCAGACCGGACCAGTGAAGGACGAAACCTTTGCGCCGATCCTCTATGTGATCCGATATTCGGATTTCAACGAGGCAATTGCCCTGCACAACGACGTGCCGCAGGGTCTCTCGTCGTCGATCTTCACCAACGACATGCGCGAGGCCGAAAGTTTTGTGTCCTCGCAAGGCTCGGATTGCGGCATCGCCAATGTCAATATCGGTCCCTCGGGCGCGGAAATCGGCGGCGCATTCGGTGGAGAGAAGGAAACCGGCGGCGGCCGCGAATCGGGTTCGGATGCCTGGCGCGCCTATATGCGCCGCGCCACCAACACGCTGAACTACGGTCGCACCTTGCCTTTGGCGCAGGGTGTGAAATTCGACATCGATTGAGCACATGACTGCAAGCATGCGTAATCTGTTGACCGACATTACCGGTGTGAGCGTTGGCCACGCCACCGATCTCAAACTCGGCTCCGGTGTCACGGCCATCGTTTTCGACAAACCTGTGATCGCCTCCGGCAGTGTGCTGGGCGGCGCACCGGGCGGGCGGGAAACCGCCCTGCTGGACCCGGCGATGACTGTCGAGACGGTGGATGCCTTCGTGCTTTCCGGCGGCTCTGCCTTCGGGCTGGATGCGGCCGGCGGCGTGCAGGCAGGCTTGCGTGAGATTGGCCGTGGCTTGACGGTTGGCACGACAAAAGTGCCGATCGTGCCGCAGGCGATCCTGATGGATCTGCTGAACGGCGGCAATAAGGATTGGGGCCGGCATTCGCCTTATCGTGACATGGGTTTTGAGGCTTTCGAAGCTGCCAAACCCGGCGATTTTTCACTCGGCACTGTGGGTGCAGGAACGGGCGCAACCACCGCGACCTTTAAAGGCGGCTTGGGGTCAGCAAGCGCCAGAACGAAAGCCGGACATACCGTTGCAGCTCTGGTAGCGGCCAATGCGCTCGGTTCCCCCACGATAGGCGACGGCCCGCATTTCTGGGCGGCACCGTTCGAACAGGCACAGGAATTCGGTGGGCTGGGCATGCCTGCCGACTTTGATACAGACATGCGCCTGAAAGGTATCAATGTGACCGCAACGACGATCGGCGTCGTGGTCACGGATGCGGTCCTGACCAAGGCACAGGCGCACCGCCTATCCATTCTCGCCCATGACGGACTGGCCCGCGCCGTTCTACCCGCTCACCTGCCCTTCGACGGCGACACGATGTTTGCCGCTGCAACCGGTGAGAAGCCGGTGACGGATATGGCGGAACTGATGGAAATCTTTCATCTGGCGACGATAGTGACCGCCCGAGCGATTGCGCGCGGTGTGTTCGAGGCGACAGCGCTGCCGGTGGAGGGTGCGCAGGCGGCGTGGCGGGATCGATTTGGAGACAGAAAGGCATTGTAAGAGGCCAATCTCAGTCTGAAAAACGGTAAAGGCCATGGGTCACAGCCTTTACCGTTTATAGCACTGGTATAATTGCTACGCCGCTTGTGCTTGCGCCTTCATGAACCGCACCGTCGCAAACCAAAGCACGACACCGATGGCGAGCAGGATGGCGGCGATCGTGTATTGCACCGGCTCGCGGCCGGTCCATGGACCGACGAGAAAAAGGCAGCTGGCCGCGCCGATGACCGGCAAGAACGTCGGTGTGCGAAAATGTTTGTGCCCGACCTTGTCCTTGCGCAGCACCAGAACCGCGACATTAACGAGAGCAAAAACACCGAGCAGCAACAGCGCCGTGGTGCCGCCAAGCTCTTTTACGCCACCCGCGAAGGTAATGAGGCCGATGGCAAGCAGTGTGGTGAAGCCGATGGCGACATAGGGTGTGCGGCGTGCCTTGTGGACTTTTCCGAGCGACGCCGGCAGCACGCCCTCGCGGCTCATGCCGTAGATCAAGCGGCTGGCCATCATCATGTTGATCAAGGCCGAATTGGCGACGGCAAACATCGTGATGACGCCAAAAATGCTGATCGGGAAATTTGGAGCGCCGGCCTGTACGACCTTCAAGAGCGGCGTTTCGCCCTCGCCGAGATCGGCGGCTGAAACGAGCGTAATGGCCGAGATCGCAACGAGAATATAGATGACGCCGGTGATGATGAGGCCACCCAAGAGAACTTTGGGAAAGATACGGCTCGGCTGCTTGCACTCCTCCGCCATGTTGACCGAATCCTCGAAGCCGACCATGGCGAAAAACGCGAGCGTGGTGGCAGCAACGACCGACCAGATGACGCCGTGATCACCCGCCGGTTCAAACGTCCAGACCCGGGAAACATCACCCTGCCCGTTGCCGATCGCCCAGAAACCGATGCCGATGATGATGAACAGGCCGGTGAGTTCGACCACCGTGAGTAGCACGTTCATCTTCACGCTTTCGCCGACACCGCGGAAATTGATGAGGGCGACGGCGGCGATGAAGAACAGCGCCACGCCGGTGACGCCATAAGCACCGAAATCAAACCCGGTTGCGGCGGTGAAGTTCGAGGCGAAGGCGCGTGAGGCAGTGGAAGCCGAGGTGATGCCGGAAGACATCACCGCGAAGGCAACGATGAAGGTGATAAAATGCACCCCGAAAGCCTTGTGGGTGTAAAGCGCTGCGCCGGCGGCCTGCGGATATTTGGTGACGAGTTCAAGATAGCTGCAGGCGGTGACCAGTGCCACGGCAAACGCAATCAGGAAGGGCAGCCAGACGACACCGCCGACTTCCGCCGCCACCTGACCGGTGAGCGCATAGATGCCTGTCCCCAAAATATCGCCGACGATGAAGAGAAGCAGAAGGCCGGGGCCGATCATGCGGTTGAGTTCGGTTTTCGGTTCGGCCGAGTCATCCGGTTGGGTGACAGGTGTGGTCATCGAGCTTCCTCCTCCAGCGACGATCACGCTCAACGCCGAAGAAAGGCGGATGTTCCGGAATTGCGAAAACGCAAATGAAGGAGGGTAAGGGCTTGAAAGGTCTGGGGCATCGCTGCCCCCGCCCTGCCGGCGGATAAGAGGCGCAACGCGCCTGTTACGGCCGCTCGGCCAGAAGCCCGCGAAGGATCCGGGCTGTTTCGCGCGCGCCATCCATCCGTATATCCACCGAGGACGGTGGCGGCAGTTTCAGCGCCTCGGCGATGGCGGCCGACATGCTGTCCTTCGACAGCGACGCTTCTTCCACCACGACCGCAAGCCCCATCGCCTTCAGCTTTTCCGCACGCTCCGTCTGTTCCGTTTC
>Ga0075364_10000179_pt1 | contig 28706 bp, 27 predicted proteins | sample EndMetdeltDD1764_FD_71517 | JGI IMG/M metagenome (GOLD analysis project Ga0075364, IMG submission 71517) | Populus endosphere microbial communities from Tennessee, USA - Endosphere MetaG P. deltoides DD176-4 | ecosystem: Host-associated > Plants > Roots > Endosphere | place: USA: Tennessee... | reverse complement strand
TGTTCCGAGCCGACCCCCATCGAGCCAATCACCGCGCTGCTCAAGGAACTTACGATCCGCTACTCCGTCGCCTATCGGCCCGACGAATTCCGCGAGGTGATCGACGCATTCGCCAGCGGCGAGGTCGACCCAGGCCCGACGGTCGGGCCGACATTCGAACTGGATCGCATCGGCGAAGCCTTCGCCGTCGTACGTGCGGCGCAGGTGCAAGGGCGAGTGGCGGTGGCGCCGTGAGCGCCACGGTCGGAGATCAAGGCCTGGTGAGCTAGTGTCTTCGGATCCGAGGATGGCCAGCGGCCACACCGGCGATCACCCCGTACAGGTATCCCTCGAGGCTCTTGGCGCTGTCCAGGCGGACCAGCCCATAGGCGAGGCGGAAGAGAAACCCGCCCAGGAAATTGACCACGGCGAACGCCTGCTCCTTGATCAAATCCGGATCAGATCGGGCGCCTGCCGGCTGAACCTGCGCGACGGCGGCCTCGCTGATGGCGACGAACCGGTCCATGAGTTCGTCCAAGCCCTCGCTGAGATCGGGGTCGCGGGACGCGATCATCATCAGCTCGAATCGGGCCCGCGCCCGCGAGCGCTCCGGCTCTACGGCGGTACGCATGGCCTGCTCGGCAAGGCGTGACAACAGCGAATCTTTGTTGTCCCCTGTGGTATTCAAGGCCGCGGTGAAGTCGGCGACGTCGAGTTCCACCACCCGGTCCATCGCGCCACGCAGCAGCGCGGACCGCGTTTGGTAGTAGAACGACGTTGTTCCGTCGGCGAACCCGGCACGCCGGTCGACACGAAGGTGGGTGAGACCGCGTGCGCCGTCCGCGGCCAACAACTCGATCGCCGCGTCACAGAGATCACGACGCCGCTGCTCGACGTTGGGTTTTCTCCTCATCGCAGCACCGGTCACGGCGTCACGCAATCGCGCCGTTGATCCTCGGGTCGTCGATCATGCCCTTTTCCACGCCCCACTTGGTAGCGATGGTCCGGTATTCGCCGGTTTGTATCAGGCGCACCAACGCCAGCCGAAGCGATTCCGCCAGTTTAGAGCCCTTGGGCACCGGCCAGCCATAAGGATCGATGTCGAACACCTTGCCCGCGGCCACAAGTGCACCGCCGCTCAGCTTGATCGCAAACAACGTAACCGGGGAATCCGCCGACATGGCATCGACCTTCCCCGCGATCAATGCCGCGGTGACATCGTCTTCGCGGTCAAAGAGCACCGCGTCGATCGGGGGCAGGCCCGTGGCCACACACACATCGCTCTTGGCGGGTATCTCGGCGGTGGCGTGCAGTGAACCCGCCAGGGTTGCGACTCGTCGGCCGCAGGCAGCGTTGGGATCGATCGGCGGCCCGGGCCGCTGCGCCCACAGGGTGCCCTTGTTGAAGTAATCGACGAAGTCGACCTGCGACTCGCGAGCCTTGGTGTCGCTCATCGACGCCGCGCCGAGGTTGAGTTGATGGGCCTGCACCTCCGGGATGACGCGTTCGAACGGCGTTTCGCGGTAATCCGGGACCAAACTGAGGGTCTTGGCTATCGCGTTCATGAGGTCGATATCGAAGCCGACGAGCTGACCGTCCGAATTCTTGAATACGTTCGGTGTGTTGGGCAAAGTCACGCCGATCACGAGATGGCCCGTCGCCCTGATGTCGGCGGGCACCGTCGCCGCGATCGACGCCGCGGATTCCGTTGGTGCGGTTGGGGACGCAGGCCGGTCAGGCAATATCCCAGCGACCACGACAGCCGCGGCGACAATGATCAGGACGCCCAGGATTGCGGGCACAGCGATGCGCCACCGCACTTTCCGCTTTTGTCTCGGCGGGCGCTTGATCGGCACCGAGGACATCGTCTGATCCACCGCACCGACATCCCGGGCGAGGGCGTCGAGCTCATTTTCGAGGGCGCGGGCGAATTCGAGGCAGCTGTCGAAGCGCTCTTCGGGAGCTTTGGCGAGTGCCTTGGCGAATACCGGTCCGAGCACAGACAGCTCCGGTAAGCGATCCTCGATGGACGGCGGCGGCTTGGTCAGGTGACTGCTGATTACGACGTTGGGGTTGGAATGCTGAAACAGGGGCGAGCCGGTCAACAGATGAAAAGCCGTGGCCGCCAGTGCATATTGGTCTGCCCGGCCGTCGAGCGGGTCGCCCAGGAGCTGCTCCGGGGCCGCGTATAAGACGGTGCCTACCGTCATGTTGGTCGAGGTTAGGGTGCCGGGGTCGTCCAGGCGGCGGGCGATACCGAAATCGCCCAGGAGCGCCCGCGATCCGGTATTCGAACGCGCGATCAAGATATTGGCGGGCTTGACGTCCCGGTGCAACATCTGGTGGTCGTGCGCGTAATCCAGCGCGTCGGCGACCCCGGTGACAATCCGGACGACTTCGTCGGGCGCGAGGCCATCGACGTAGTCCTGCAGGAGGCGCGCGGCATCCGTGCCCTCCACGTAATCCATGGATATCCACAGCTGGCCGTCGAACTCGCCACGATCATGCAGCGCCACGATGTTGGGGTGCCAGAGGCTCGAGACCATCGCGGCTTCCCGATCGAACCGCTCCCGGTACTCGCGGTCACCGGTGAGCTCCGACGGCAGCACCTTGACAGCTTCACGCCGCGGCAGCCGCGGGTGTTGGGCCAGGTACACCTCACCCATGCCGCCGACGCCCAGCAAACGCACGATCGTGTAGCCGGCAAAGACCTCACCCTCAGCTAGCGGCATCCTCTCACGCCTTTCCTTCTGGCCGTGCAGACCATTATGGGCGGGCCTTTGTCGGTGCCGTCGTGCGTCCCTCTTTTGGAACCGCAGCTCGGCTCCCGGGAACACTACGCCGCCGCCTACCTGCCGCGCTATTACCCAATGGATGTGGCCGCGCCGCCGTACTGCATGCCCGAACGTCAGGGACTGGCGCGGCAGATTGAGCCGCGACCCAGGCCATTCCGGCAGCAACAGCATTTGCAGGTTGGAAGCATGTGTGCGGCAAGCTCTCTGCGGGCATCGATCGATCAACAAAGCCCTTTAGATCGACGCCTAGACAGCGACGAGGCCGGCCGTCACGCCGGTGCGGCGTCCGACGCGTGCCTGCGACCCCAGACCCGAGTACGCTACCGAACAGTCGCGCGATTTGATGCGCGGATCGCTTGTTGTGAGGAGGCGACTGCGTGTTCGCACTCCGGATGCTGATAGCAGGAGCCCTGGCCACCGGCGCGGTCGCCCTGGCAAGTCCGCTGGCACAAGCCGACCCGCCGGCCCCTGGCGGGGGCACTACGCCTTGCCAGGGCAATGGGTGCCCGCCGGCGCACCACCCGGCGACGAAGCCATGGAAACAACCCGGTTCTATCGGGTGCGTCCGAGGGGTCTGCATCCCGTTTCCCGTTCACCCGGGCACACCGGCACAGTAGCCAAGCTGTACTGACACGGGGCCCTTACCGGGACGTCAGCACCAGCCCGGCGTAGTCGCTACCGGCGACCTCGTCGCAGTACCGCCGGTAGTTGCCGAATCCGCCGGCATACGGCATGAAGACCCGCTTCTTGCCCGGGATGTTGGCGCCCAGGTACCACGACGACTCCGCCTTCGTGAACAGCGTCCGCTCGGCGGCCTCGGCCAGGTGCTCGGTCCAGGCGTCGGCGGCGTCGCGGCGCGGCTCCACCTCGGTGAGGCCACGGTTCGTGGCCGTCAGCATCAGTTCGAGCGCCCAGTCGACCTGCACCTCGGCGTGCAACACCATGTTGGCCAGCACCGACGGGCTGCCCGGGCCGCTGAAGCTGAAGAAATTAGGCAGCCCGGGCACCATCACACCGAGGAAGGTGATCGGCCCGTCGGCCCAGACGTCCGATAGTCGATCACCGCGCGGCCCGACGGGGTCGATCCTCATCAGCGCGCCCGTCAACGCGTCGAAACCCGTTGCGAACACCAGTACTTCGCATGGGTAGGTGGCGGCGGTCGTGCGCACACCGTCCGGGGTAACGGCGTCGATCGGCTCGCGGCGCAGGTTCACCAGCCGCACGTTCTCGCGGTTGAACGTCGCGTAGTAGCCGGCGTCGGTGCAGATGCGCTTCGCCCCGATCGGATGGTCGACCGGCGTGAGGTCCGCGGCGACCGCGGGGTCGGCCACGATCTCGCGGATGCGGTCCTCGGCGAACCGGCGGGCGATGTCGTTGGCGGCCAAGTCGGTGGTCTGGTCGGGAAAGGTCTTGGCGAACAGCACGCCGCCCTCGCGCCAGCGCCGCCACAGCGCCTGCTCGCGCTCCTCGGGGTCCGTGTCCACCGCATTCTTGTGATAGGTGCCGTGCGGTGTGCCGGCCGCCGCGTACGCCGAGCGGCGACGCCGCTCCGGATACTCCTGACGGATCCGGTGCAGATCCTCCGGGGCCCACGGGTGATTGGGCATTGGGATCGTGTAGTTCGGCGAACGCTGAAACACGACCAGCGAGTCGGCCTGCGCCGCCAGGATCGGGATAGCCTGAATGCCCGACGACCCCGTACCGATGACACCAATTCGCTTGCCCCGCAAGTCCGGATCGTCGCGCGGCCACGCCGCCGTGAAGTACACCTCGCCCGCGAATTCGGACAGCCCGGGGATATCGGGCCGGTTCACCTTTGACAGACATCCTGTGGCACAGAGCAGAAACCGCGCCCGGTGACTCACACCGGACGACGTGTCCACGACCCATTGCGCGCGGGCCGCGTCGAAGCGGGCCCCGACAACCTCGGTGCCGAACCGGTAGTGGCGCCCCAGATCGAACCGATCGGCGACGTGCTCCAGGTAGGCCAGGATCTCGGGCTGCGCGGCGAAGCGCTCCGTCCAGGTCCAGCCGTTCTGCAGGTCCTCGTCGAAAGAGTAGGAATAGTCCACACTTTCGACGTCGCAGCGGGCGCCCGGATACCGATTCCAATACCAGGTGCCGCCCACGCCGGGGGCGGCCTCGATGCCCAGCACCGACAGGCCCGCCGAGGCGGCCCGGTGCACGGCGTACAGCCCGGCGAACCCGGCGCCTATCACGATCGCGTCGATTACGTCGATTGCATCGTCGGTCATGCGAGCAGCTCCCTCATGTCGGCCCACAGTAGTTGCCGGGCCGCCGCGCCCGCGGAGAAGGGCATGATGGTCATGAATCCATGGAACAGGCCCGGGTAATCCCGATGCACCACAGGCACTTTCGCCGCACGCAACTGCCGAGCGTACGTCGTGCTCTCGCTGTGCAGGACATCCAGACCCGCGGTTACCACGACCGCCGGCGGGAGTCCCTCGTGCGAGTCGGCCCGGCCCGGCGCCACCGCATAAACGGGCAAGGGAAGCGTGTCGCCACCCAGGTATTGGTGCCAGTACCACCGCATGGCCGCACGGGTGTTGACGTAGCCGGTGGCGTAGGTGTTGTAGCTTTCGGTGTCGTAGGACGGATCGATGACGGGATAGATCAGCACCTGTGCGACGGGCATGCGCATGCCTCGTTCGCGACAGAGCAGCGCGATAACCGCGGCCAGGTTCCCTCCGGCGCTGTCCCCGGCGATCGCCACCCGTCGTGGGTCGATGCCCAGTTGGGCGGCGTGCTCGGCGATCCAGCGGAACACCGCGAACCCGTCGAGCACCGCCGCCGGTGCCCGATGCTCGGGGGCCCGGCGGTAATCCACCGCGACCACGACCGCCCCGGTGTGGCGCGACATCGCGCGGCAGAACCCGTCGTGCGATTCCAGATCGCACAGCACGAATCCGCCGCCGTGACAGAACACCACGGCGGGACGCGCGCCGTCATCCCCGTGCGGGCGATAGATCCGCACCGGCACGGCGCTGTTCGGGCCGGGCACCGCCCGGTCGTCGGCGCTGGACACGTCGTCGAGGTTGGTGACCGGAAGGCGTCGGGCGGCGACCGCGGCCCTGGCCTGCGGGGCTGTCATCGTCTCGACAGCCGGAAAGCCCGCGACGATGGACTCCATCATCGCCTGAACCTCGTCGTCCATAAGCGCAACTTACTTCAACTGCCCAACGTCGACTTGTTGTGGGGATCCCCACCCGATTTGCCCATCAAGTCGACGTTCGGCGATCTGAATACGCGCGCCCGCGCTCGCTGCGCGTCCACAGCACGCCGTCCCCGGCCGTCACGCCCTCTTCGATCAGCGCGCGCTTGAGGATCTTGTTGGTCGCCGTGCGCGGTAGCGCAGCGTTGATCCGAACGTACCTCGGCCACGCCTTCGGTGATAGATCCGCCTGGGACGCCAGGAAGTCCTCAAACCGCTTGGGCGTCACCGTCGCTCCGCCGTTCAGCACAACGGCCGCCATCACCTGATCGCCCACGCGTTCGTCGGGCACCGCATACACGGCGACGTGGTTGATCTCGGGAAGGCGCTGCAGGACCCGCTCGATCGGCCCCGCGGCTAGGTTCTCGCCGTCCACCCGCATCCAGTCGGCGGTGCGTCCGGCCAGGTAGATGAATCCGTCGGCGTCACGGTATGCGAGGTCGCCCGACCAGTACATGCCATGACGCATCCGCTCCTCGGTGGCCGCGGCGTCGTTGTAGTAGCCGGTGAATCCGCCCGCGCCGTAGGTGTTGACCAGTTCGCCTACCGCCTCGTCGAAGTTGGCCAGCGCGCCGTGTTCGTCGAAAACCGCTGTCGCACATTCGGTCCGCGTCTCGGGGTGATACACGCTGACTCCCGAATATCCCCTGCCGATCGAGCCGGCCGGTGTCTCGTCGTCGCGCATAACTACGACGGCGAACTCGCTGGAGCCGAAGCTGTCCACCACCCGGCATCCGAAACGCCGTGCGAACTCGTCGATGTCGCGTTCGGTGGCCTCGTTGCCGAACGCCGCGCGCAACGTGTTGTCGGCGTCATCGGGCTGCTCGGGGGTGCCCAGCACCAGCGCCAGCGGCTTGCCGACGTAGTTCATGTACGTGACCCGATAGCGGCGGATGTCGGGCAGGAAGCGGGAGGGCGAGAACCGCGCCGGCACCATCGTGGCGCCGGCGTTGATCGCCACTGCCCACCCCGCCGCCACCCCGTTGGAGTGAAACAAAGGCATCGACAGGTAGCAGACATCGTCGGCACCCAGCTCGAACCTCTCGACCAGGCTCGCGCCGCACATCACCGCCATCGCGTGCGCGAACCGCACCGCCTTCGGGTCGCCGCTGGTGCCGGAGGTGAAGAGCATGATCATTGTGTCGGCGCCGCCGACTTCCCTAAGCGGCACAAGCGATCCCGCCGCGATCACGGCGTCGCGGTACTGCGGTCCGTCGACGTCCACAACCGTTGCCCCGGCGAGATCGAGCCCGTCGAGCAACGGCAGATGCTCGGCGTCGGCGAGCACAAGCTGGCAGTCGGATCGCCTGATGTCCGCGGCCAAGCCCTCGCCGCGCCGCGTGGTGTTGATCCCGCACAGGACATAGCCGCCGAGCGCTGCGGCCGCCATCGACCGCAGCATCGCCGGCGAGTTGCCCAGCAGCGCGCCGACATGCGGCGGTTTGGCCGGATCGGCGCGCGCGATCAGTGCCGACGCCTCCGCGGCGGCCTCGCCGAGGTGTTCACGCCAGGTCCACGTCCGCTCACCGGAAACCATCGCGGTGGTGTCGTCGTGCATCCGCGCCCGCAGCAGCTGCTGCACGGTCTCAAACATCGGCCGGCCGATACCGCAGCAGCGTGATCCCCGTGTCGGGGACGTCGCAGAACACCGGGGTCACCCGCATGCCGATGCTGATGTCCTCCGGCGCGACGTCGACCAGCTCGGTGCTCACCCGCGGGCCCACATCCCACTCGACGACCGCCAGTAGCTGCGGAACCTTGTCCGCCCACGGCGGCCCGGTCGGCCGACGCGCGACGGTGTACGTGTACAGCGACCCGGCGCCGTCGATCTCGCGCCATTCCAGGTCGTCGGCGAGCGTCCCGGGCGCCAGGGTGCGCGGGTAGAACACATACCGGCCCGATGACGGCGAATACTGAATGCGAATCCGGTGCTCGCGCAACGCATCCCAGTACGGCCGCGACACCGGAGTCGGTTCAGGCAGTGGATCGGACACGTCAGTCACCGCCCAGGATCAGCGCGACCTGCTCGCTCATGATGCCCCCGTTGCCCGTCACGAACGCGACGTCGCAGTCCGGCACCTGCGCCGCGCCGGACCGGCCCATGATCTGGCGGGCGCCGTCCACCACGTGATGCATTCCGCCGGCCATGCCGGCCTGACCGTACGACAGCTGGCCGCCGGCGGTGTTGACCGGGAAGTCGCCGCGGAAGGTCAGGTCGTGTTCGGTCACCCACTTCATCCCTTTACCCTTGCCGCAGAACCCCGCGTCTTCCAGCGTCATCAGCACGGTGATCGTGTAGCAGTCGTAGATCGACGCGACGTCGATGTCGGAGCGCCGCAACCCGGCCATCGCGAACGCCCGCTCGGCGGCGCGCGCGATCGGGGTGCGGATCAGATCGTCGGCGTACGTGGGGGTCTTGAATCGGATGTGCTCGCCGAAACCCTTGAGCCACACCGGCCGATGCCGGGCGCGGCGCGCGATGTCGGCGTTGGCGATCAACACCGCGGCGCCGCCCTGGACCCGCATGACGGTTTCCAGCATGTGGATCGGGTCGGCGATCACCGGGCTGTCGAGCACATCGGAGACCGTGATCGGCTTGCCATGAAAGACCGCGCCTGGGTGCGCGCACGCGTTGGTGCGCTGGTGCACCGCAATCCGCGCCAAAGCCGCCGCGTCGTAACCGAATTCGGCGGCGTAGCGCTGCGCGATCTGCGCGTACGGACCGTTCTGGCCGACGATGCCGTAGGGGATCTCGAACTCGGACTGCGGGGAACCGTAGTTGTTGCTCGAGGCCCCATACCACCCGAGTGTTCGCGGTGGCCGCTGCTCGGATCGGGGCAATTCGGCCGAACCGGGCACCACCGCGAGGACCGCGTCGCACGCCCCCAATTCCACCGCAGCCGCGGCGCGCCACACCATGCCCGCGGCGGTCGCGCCGCCCAGGTCCACCCGATCACCGAAGTCCAGCGGTAGACCGAGGTATTCCGACAGCGTGGCGGGCGCGAACAGGTCCGACTCGGCGATGCCGTGCGTCGACAAGCCGTTGACCACACCGGGATCCACGCCGGCGTCCTCGATCACCGACTTCGCCAGCGCCGCATACTGATCCAGCGTGAACGACGGCGGGCGGATCGGGTGGCGTTCGGCCGGCAACTCGGCGATGCCGATGATTGCCGCCTCACCACGCAGGCCCGTCACGGTGTGCCCCGGCGCGGCAGGGCGACCGTCGCGGCGCCCGGCATCAGGACGTCGTCGCCGCGCCGGCAGAAGATGTCCAGCTCGACCAGGCCACCCTCGTCTGTCTTGCCGGTGACGACGCCCCCGAACGTCAACGCCTGACCCGGATAGGCGATCGCGCGATTCTGAACCGCGAACGCCACCAGCCGCCCGTCGCCGCCGATCCAGTCGGTCAGGGCGCGCGATAGCAGCGCCGCCTGCAACGGACCGTGGACGAGCACGTTGTCGTAGCCCTCGACGTCGCGTGCCCACTCCTTGTCGTAGTGGATGCGGTGCCCGTTGTAGGTGGCGGCGCTGAAGAAAAACAGCTGGGTCTCGTCGACGGTGACCGTCAGGGGCGCGACCGCGTCACCGGGGTCGACGTCCTCGTAGTGCAGCTGTTCGGTCATCAGGGCCTGGCGATCATCGACGTGGTGGCTTCCGCGATCAGGTCGCGGTCCTGGTTGCGGTACTCGCTGCGCCACGTCACCAAGACGAATCTGCCTGACCTGCCTTCCTTTTCCACGATCGCGTCGACGGTGCGCACCATCTCGATCTCGTCGCGGTGGTAGGCGGGCAGGTGGAAGGTGGTGCTCTCGCCGCCGGCCATCCGGCGCGGCGCCCGGGGAAACGCCATGCTGCCCGACACCGCGCCCGACGATCCGTCGGCCCGCAGCGCGCCGAGCGGCGACACCCCGAGGATGGCGTATTGCAGGAACAGCGGCGGGCAGATGACATCGCGGTAGCCGTGTGCGCGCGCGAAATCCGGGTCGAACCACAGCGGGTTGTGGTCGCCGACGGCCGCGGCCCAGCGCTGCCAGTCGCGCCGGTTCACCTCACCGGCGGCGGTGGCGACGACGCTGCCGATCTTGGCCGCCGATTCGGGGTCGACGAGACTATCTGGACTTTTCAAGTCATCTTCCCGTCCCAATTCATCTCGCCTTCCAGCCATTTCGCCGCGATGTCGGCGCCGCCGCCGATCGTCGACAGCACGCGGGCCCGTTCGGAGAACAGGTGGAGATCGGTGTCGACGACGTAACCCATGCCGCCGTGCAATTGGTGGGCGTCGAGCGTGATCTGCTTGACCGCGGCGGCGCGCATCCTGGCGATCGCCGTCTCGCGGGTCGCGGTGCTGCCCCCTCCGATCCAGAACACCGCCGACTGTGCGGCCAGCCGGGCCGCCGCGAGCGCGATGTGCATGTCGGCCACCAGGTGCTGTGCCGCCTGGAACGACGCGATCGGCCGGCCGAACTGTTCGCGCATCTTCGTGTACTCCACGGTGCGCTGGACCACCGCCTCGCCCACCCCGACGAGGTCCAGGCTCAGCAGCGCCACCGCGGCGTTGGCCACCCGGCGCAGTTGCTGCGCACTCACCGGGGCGACCTGGTCGGCGGCCACATCGTCGAACCGGACCACGAACGCGTGGTGCCCGCCCATCATCGCCAGGGGTTCGACACTGATCCCGCGCGCGCCGGCGTCGACCACGCAACCGAGCGTGCCCCCGTCGGTGTCCGCCGTGACGACGATCAGATCGGCCAGGTCCGCGTCGGCGACGAAGTCCGCCACGCCGCTGAGCCGCCAGCCTTCGCGGTCGGACCGCGCGGTCAGCGGCGGGGCGACGGCCGCGTCGCGGGCGCTGAACACCGCGGTGGTCGCGCGTGCCGAGCCGGAGGCCAGCGCGGGCAGCCAGGCGGCACGCGCGTCGGATCCACCGAGCCACTCGATGGCCAGCGCCGCGTGCGCGGTGCTGTGAACAACGGTGGGGCACAACGCGCGTCCGGCCTCGACACTGAAGATGCCCAGATCGGTCAGGCTGCCTCCGGAGCCGCCGTGTCGTTCCTCGATCGCGAGCCCGAGGATGCCCGCGTCGGCCAGCGCCTTCCACAATCCCGCGGGCAGGCGTTCCCCGTGAGGAGCGATGGGGCACTCGGCCGCCAGCAGACTGCGGCACATCGAGGCCAGGTCGCGCTCGTCCTGATCGGGGATCAGTCTCATGCTGCGCCTCACCGCCCGTAGGACGGCATGCGGTGACCGCGCTGGGCGATCACGTCCCGAAGCACCTCGTTGGTGCCGCCGCCGAAGCGCATCAACGGCGACACCCGATACAGGCGCTCGAAGAAACCCTCGAGCAGCCCGTCGGGGCCCAGCAGATCGATCGCCAAATCGGCGATGCGCTGGCGCAATTCGCTGGTGAAGATCTTCTCGACACTGACCTCGATGGTGGGGATGCTCCCGGCGTCGAGGAGCGAGGCCGCCTCGTAGCCCATCAACGTCGCGACTTCGACGTCGGAGTCGGCTTGGGCGAGTCGACGACGGAACGCCGGATTGAAGGCGGGGACCGACCCGTCGCGCAGCGGCAGGACCGACAACGCGACCAGGTCGTCGAGCGCGCGACGCAGATCACCGGCGTTGGTCAGCGCGCCCCGCTCCAGATCGAGGGCCCCGGTGATGTAGGTCCACCCCATGTTGACCTCGCCGATCAGGTTGGCGACCGGAACCCGCACGTCGTTGAAGAAGGTCTCGTTGGTGCGGTACCCGGACCACGCCTGCAGCGGCCGGATCTCGATGCCGGGGCTGTCGATTCCGACCATGATCACCGAGATCCCTCGGTGACGCGGCGCGTCGGGATCGGTGCGCACGCATAGCCACTCGTGGGTGCAGCGCTGGGCCCCGCTGTTCCATATCTTAGATCCGTTGATCACCCACTCGTCGCCGACCCGCAGGGCGCGGGTGCGCAGGCTGGCCAGGTCGGTGCCGGCGTTGGGCTCGGAATAGCCGACCGCGCAAACGATTTCACCCCTGGCGATGCCGGGCAGGAACTCCTTCTTGTTCTGTTCGGTGCCGTGCCGCATGATCATCGGCGCCACGGAAGTCACGGTGAGGTCGGGACCGGGCACGCCCGCGTACTCGAACTCGCTCATCAACAGGTGTTGGTGCATCGCGGTGAGCCCAAGGCCGCCGTATTCCTTCGGCCAGTTCAGGCCGAACCAGCCCCGTTCCCCGATCTTGCGACGGAACGCCGAAACTTCTCCGCCCTGGTATTCGAGGCCGTGCTCGCCAATCTCGGCCTTCAGCGCCGGCGTGACGTTGTCCCGAAGGAACTCGCGCACCTCGGTCAGCCAGGCGCGCTGCTCGGTGTCGAGTTCGAAATCCATGTCAGTCGCGCTTGCCCTCGCCGGTCGCCTTCGTCAGCGCCAGTGCGATCAGCACGTCGGCGGTGGTAATGAAAAGCCCGGCCCAGTACGCCCACTTCATGGATGGATCCGGTTGCGACGCAAAGAATATGATCAAAAAGATCGGACCGACGATGCCGAACACGAACATCATCAACTGGATCCAGATGTAGCGCCAGAACGTGGACAACTCGGCAATCTCCCATCACCCGGCTGGGCGACAGCAGCATATCGCGAGCGGAAAGGTGCAGTATCGATATCCATGACGTCACTGCTGTGGGATCAGCACACCTGTCTGCCGCTGCACACCGACACCAGTGTTGACCCGCTCACCCGCTACCAGCGCGATGGGGGCGCCTTCGTATCAGTCAACGCGGGGTATTCACCGCACAGCTTCGCCGACACCATGGCGCTGCTGCGGCACTATCGCGCCGCGGTCGATGCCCACCCCGACCTGCAACTCGCGGCAAGCGTCGACGATGTCACGGCGATCGCGCAGGCCGGTCGCATCGCGGTGGTTTTCGACCTCGAAGACGCGCGTCCAGTCGACGGCGACCTGGACAACCTGGCCACCCTGGCCGGCCTGGGAGTGCGCACCCTGCTGCCGACCTACAACCATGCCAATCACGCCGGCAGCGGCTGCCTGGACTCCGACGACGGCGGCCTCACCGCCTGGGGCCGTTCGCTCGTCGCGGAGATGAACCGGGTCGGCATCGTCCCCGACGGCTCCCACTGCAGCCCCGGCACGGGGCTTGACATGTGCGAAATCTCCACGAGGCCAGTCGTTTACAGCCACTCCTGCATGCGCGCGGTCTGGGACCATCCCCGCAACATCACCGACGACCAGGCCCGCGCCTGCGCGGCCACTGGTGGCGTCATCGGGATCACCGGTGTGGGCATCTTCCTGGGCCCCAACACCCCCACCCTCGACGCCATGACACGGCACCTGGAGTACGCCGTCGATCTCGTCGGCATCGACCACGTCGGCGTGAGCAGCGACTTCTCCTTCGACTACGACGACTTCCTTGCCGAACTCGTTCGCAACCCGCGATTGTTCGACGAGAGCTATACCCGGTGGGGGCCAATCCAGTGGATGGCACCCGAGACGCTGCTGACGCTCGGCGAACACCTCAGCGGGCGCGGCTGGAGCACCGCCGACATCCACAGCGTCCTTGCCGGGAACTTCTATCGCGTGGCCCTGCAGGCCTGGCGGACGTGAACCCTGAACTAACGTAGCCATCCATGGGTGCTTTGGAGGGACGCGTCGCCTTGATCACCGGCGGAGCTCGAGGGCAGGGGCGCGCACACGCGTTGGCGCTCGCGGCCGAAGGCGCGGACATCGTCGCGGCCGATGCGCCCGGTCCGATGGCGGACCTGCACTACCCCCTCGGCACCGAGGACGACCTGCGCGACACGGCCAAGCTGGTTGAGGAGCTTGGACGGCGCTGCCTGCCGATAAGCGTCGACGTGCGCGACTCGGCTCAGGTTGGCGCGGCGGTCGAGCAGACGCTGAAAGACCTGGGCAGCCTCGACATCGTGGTGGCCAACGCCGGCGTCGTCAGCACCGGGCCCCTGGAGGAGGTGAGCGATCGGGTTTGGCAACAGCTGGTGGACACCAACCTGACCGGGGTATTCCACACCCTGCGCGCGGCCATACCCGTGATGCGGCGGCAGCGCTTCGGGCGGATCGTGGTGACCTCCTCGATGGGCGGCCGGATGGGCATCCCCGACCTCGCGGCGTACAACGCCACCAAATGGGGCATCATCGGGCTCGCCAAGTCGGTGGCCCTGGAGGTCGCCAAGGAGGGCATCACGGTCAACGTCATCTGCCCGACCACCACGCAGACGCCGATGGTGCAGCCCGCCGGAGGTGACGACGTGCCCGACGAATTGGTGCGCCGCATGATGAAAGGCAACCCGATACCGCGACCGTGGCTGCAGCCCGAGGACGTCAGCCGGGGCGTGCTCTACCTGGTCACCGACCCCGGCGTCATCACGGGCAGTGTGTTGGAGATCGGCCTCGGCGGTAGCGCCCGCATCCACTGACGCGTCGCTCGGATCGGTTGAGGGCCGACGAATTGGGGTATGACCTGGTCAGCCCTTCGGGTGGGGCGTCGGCATCGGTGGGATGAAGTGAGCGGCGATGGTCGGTTGGCTGGACAGGCTGCAGCAGCGCAATCGCGCCGTCGGGCTGGTCGTCGGCGTCATCTACAAATACCTCGATGACCAGGGCGGTTACCTGGCTGCCCTGATCACCTACTACGGGTTCGTGTCGCTGTTCCCGCTGCTGCTGCTGTTGACCAGCGGCCTCGGGCTGTTGCTCGCCGGCCGGCCCGATCTGCAAGCGCAGGTGCTGCACAGCACGTTGAGCCAGTTCCCTGTCATCGGCAGCCAGCTGCAGCAGCCGGAAGGACTCAGCGGGGGCACGGTGGCCGTGGTCGTCGGCGTCCTCGGCGCGCTCTACGGCGGCCTGGGCGTCGGTCAGGCGGTGCAGAATGCGATGGATTCGGTGTGGGCCGTGCCGAAGAACGTGCGTCCCAACCCGATCCGATCACGCAGGCGCAGTTTGCTTCTGCTGTTGGTGCTCGGCTCGGGGGCGATCACCACCACCGCCCTTTCCGCGGTCGGCCAAGCGACGGGCTCGCTGGGGGTGTTGGGAAAGATCGGCGTCGCCCTGCTCGGCGTGGGGATCAACGGGTTGATCTGTTTGGTGGCCTTCCGGGTAACCACCGCGCGCGAACTCAGCTACCGGCAGGTGTTGCCGGGAGCGGTTACCGCGGCCGTTGTCTGGCAGATACTGCAGTGGTTCGGCGCTCGTTACGTTGGGCACGTGGTGAAGTCGGCCAGCGCGACCAACAGTGTCTTCGCGTTGGTCCTCGGATTGTTGGCCTTCCTGTTCCTCGTGTCGTCGACGTTGGTGCTGTGTGCCGAGATCAACGTGGTCCTGGTGGAGCAGCTCTACCCGCGCGCATTGCTCACGCCGTTCACCGACGACGTGGAACTGACAGCGGCCGACCGCAAGACCTACACCAAGAAGGCCAAAGCCGAACGCGTCAAAGGCTTTCAGCGCGTCAGCGTCAGGTTCGGCGCGGCCAAGGACAAGACCACCCACGTGCCCTGATCCGGGCACGCGGGTCACACGGTGGCGCGGTCCCGGCCCTCCCAGTAGGGCTTGCGCAGATCCTTCTTGAGGATCTTGCCGGTCGGGTTGCGCGGCAGTTCATCCATGATGTCGACCGTCTTCGGGCACTTGTAGGCCGCCAGGCGCTCGCGACAGAACGCGATAAGCTCCTCCCCGGTGGCGTCACCTTCAAGTGACACAACAGCTTTCACTACCTCGCCCCATTTGTCGTCGGGCACCCCGATGATCGCGACCTCCGCCACCGCCGGGTGTTCGGCGAGCACCCGTTCCACCTCGACCGAGTAGATGTTCTCCCCGCCCGAGATGATCATGTCCTTGAGCCGGTCCTCGATGAAGATGTAGCCGCCGTCGTCGACCCGTCCGATGTCGCCGGTGCGGAACCAGCCGTCCCTGGTGACCGCCTCGGCGGTCGCCTCCGGCTTGTTGTGGTAGCCCTTCATCAATTGCGGTGAGCGGAACCATAATTCGCCCTGCTCGCCCGCTGGCACATCCTCGAGGGTGTACGGGTCGACGACCCGCACCTCCGCGTTGGGCACCAGCGTTCCCGCGCTGCTCAGCCGCTCCGGGTGGTCCTCGGCGCGGTGGGCATCGGGAAGCAGATGGCTGATCACGCCACACACTTCCGTCAGGCCGTACGCCTGGATGAAGTCGGTGTTCGGCCACGCCTTCAGCGCCGCTCGTAGCAGCGGCAGCGGCATCGGCGACGCTCCATACGAATACGTCTTCAGCGCGCCGAACAGCTTCACCGCGTCCTCACCGGACTCGAGCACCTTCGCCAGCACCGCGGGCACCAGGAAGGTTCGGTTGGCGCCCTTGAGGATTGCGCCGGCCAGCGTCATGCCGTCGGCATCGCGCGTCATCACGCTGGGGACCCCGTCGTGAATGCCGAACTGCGCGTAGGACGATCCACCGACATGGAACAGCGGCATCGACACCATGCTCTTGTCGCCCGGTTCGAAATCGAAGCCCTCGTGTGCGTTGAGCGTGTGCGCGATCAGATTCGCCTGCGTCAACTCCACGCCCTTGGGACGACCGGTCGTGCCCGACGAGTACATGATGATGCACACGTCGTCGGGTTCGACGTCGTCCGCTCGGCCCACGGGCGTCGCCCCGGCCAGCAGTTGTTCGTACTCATCACCGTCGCCGCCTTCGGGCGTCACCGTGATGACGTGCTCGACGTTGGTGAGGTCGTCACGGATCTTGTCGACGTTCGGCTTCAGCTCCGACCCGACGATCAGCACCTTGGCGTCGGAGTCGTTGAGCACGTAGTCGAGCTCACCGGCCGCCAGCCGGAAATTGATGATCGCGTTGGCCGCCCCCAGCGACGCGGCGGCGATCGTCAGCTCGACACACGCCGGATGGTTCTTGTCCAGGAACGCCACCACGTCACCGCGCTTCACGCCGCGCTCGGTCAAGGCGCCGGCCAGGCGGCGCACCCTGTCGTTCCATTGGGCCCAGGTCCAGTTTCGGCCGAGAAAGTCGAACGCCTCGTCATCGGGCTTGGTGGCGGCCCAGTGGGCCAGGCGGTCGTCGAGGAAGCGGGGATCAGCCAGGTCAGACATGACATGACTTTTTCACACTTCGACTACACCGGGTAGGTCACGCCGGTGAGCTCCTCGGATACCGCCCACAGCCGCTGCTGCAGATCCCGGTCGTGCGACTGCGCGGACGACTGAACGCATTTCGGGTAGCCGCGCTGTTCGCCCAAGCCACGTGGACCGTAGTACTCGCCGCCGCGAACAGTCGGGTCGGTCGCGGCGCGCAGCGTCGGCAACGCACCCATCGCGGCGCTCTGGAAGATCAGTGGGCTAACCAGAGCCACCCCAGCGCGAATACCGCGGGGCGCATTGCGCATCAATCCTGTGCGCGAGCCCCCTGGGTGCGCAGCGACGGCGATCGTCGCCGCTCCGCCCGACGCCAGCCTGCGCTGCAGTTCATAGGTGAACAGCAGGTTGGCCAGCTTGCTGCGGGTATAGGCCAGCGAACGGTCGTATCGATGTTCGCCATGAAGGTTGTCGAAATCGATTGCGGCCCCGATGCGGTGGCCCTGGCTGCTGATCGTCACCACGCGAGAACCCTGCACAGGCAGCAGGTGATCCAGCAGGAGGCCGGTCAGCGCGAAGGGGCCGAGGTGGTTGGTGCCGAATTGAAGTTCGAATCCATCCGCGGTGGTGTCCCTGGGTGGCATTGCGACACCGGCATTGTTGATCAGCAGATCGATCCGCGGGTGTGCCGCCTTCAGCTCCTCGACGGCATTGCGCACCGAGTCCAGCGACGCCAGGTCGAGGCGCTGGACCGCGACATCCGCCCCGGGATACCGGTCGTTGATGGCCGCCGCGGACTGCCGGCCCTTTGCGGGGTCGCGCACTGCGAGCACCACATGGGCGCCCTTGCCCGCCAGCACCGTCGCGGTTTCGAAACCGATCCCGCTGTTAGCCCCGGTGATGAGGACGACGCGGCCCCGCTGATCCGCCACATCGGCGGCCGTCCACCTGTGGGTCCCATTCACGCTGTCCCGTTTTACCACTTCGATGTCACCGCGCTTCCCGAGTGCCCGACCAGGGATTTTGCCGAAACCCAGGACCTACTCGTTGACGTGATCGTACTGTCGCGTTGCGGGGTGGGCACCGTTTCACGAGGTTGCACGACTAGCTGTCAGGGGTGGGTCCCGATGGTCAATTTCCCCATGCTGCCGCCGGAAATCAGTTCGATTGAAGCGAGGCTCGCATGACTGTGACGAGCGAGGAGGCGATCGGCAACCCACATCCCGAGGCCGACCGCTTTGACGTCATCGTCATTGGGGCCGGCATTGCCGGAATCGGTGCCGCTTACCGGATCAACCAGCGAAACCCGCAGCTGACATACACAATCCTGGAGCGACGCGGGCGAATGGGCGGCACCTGGGACCTGTTCCGGTTTCCCGGGGTGCGCTCGGACAGCAGCGTCTTCACGCTGTCCTTTCCCTTCGAACCGTGGACTCGCGAGGAAGCCGTGGCCGACGGCGCCCACATCCTCGAGTACCTCACGGCGACCGCGCGAAAATATGGCATCGACCGCCACATCCGGTTCAACAACCACGTCCGCTCTGCGAACTGGGATTCGTCCACCGACATGTGGACAGTCATCGTTGACGAGGGCGGCGCCGAGCGAAAATACCGCAGCCGGTTCGTGTTCTTCAGCACCGGCTACTACGACTACGACGCGGGCTACACCCCAGACTTCCCCGGCATCGAGCAGTTCGGCGGCACCGTCATCCACCCGCAGCACTGGCCCGAAGAGCTCGACCACACCGACAAGAAGATTGTCGTGATCGGCAGCGGCGCCACCGCGGTGACGTTGATCCCGGCACTTGCCGAGCGCGCCGGGAAGGTGACCATGTTGCAACGCTCACCGACCTACTTGATGCCGGGGTCCAGGTATGACCGTTTCGCCGCCCGCGCTCGTAAGTGGCTGCCCCCCAAAGCTTCTCACATGGCCATCCGAGCACACGCGGCGTTCGGCGAGGCGTTCGGCTGGGTGTGGTGCCGCACGCTGTCGGAGCGGGTGCGCCGGAACATCCGAGACGTGGCGATCGCCAATCTGCCCGACGGATACGACGTCGACACCCACTTCAAGCCGCATTACAAACCCTGGGACCAGAGGATGTGCCTGATCCCCGACGCCGATCTCTACATCGCGATTGCCGACGGCCGCGCCGAGGTGGTAACCGACCACATTGAGCACTTCGACAGCACCGGAATCGCACTCAAGTCCGGCGCGCACCTAGACGCCGACATCGTCATCACCGCCACCGGCCTGCAGCTCCAGGCTTTCGGCGGCGCGACGATCAGCGTCGATGGTGTCGAGATCAAACCCCGGGACCGGTTCTTCTACAAGACGCACATGCTCGAAGGCGTGCCCAACCTGTTCTGGTGTGTCGGCCACACCAACGGGTCCTGGACGCTGCGCGCCGACATGACCGCCCGCGCCGCGGCAAAGTTGCTGGCGCACATGACCTCTCATGACTTCACCCGCGCGTACCCGCATCTCGGCCGCCCGATGGCCGAGAAGCCGCCCTGGAACATCGGAGCCGGGTACGTGCAAAGGGCGCTGCATGCGCAGCCCAAGTCAGGCACCAGGCGACCTTGGATTGTGCGGCGCAACTACATCGCCGACGTCATCGACTACCGCCTCGGGCGCATCGGCGAAGCGATGGTGTTCGGTCGCTCGGCCGATCGGGCTAGCTGAGGGCTCGCCGCAAGAAGGCAATCAGACCCGGCGCAAACCGGGTCTGACCTGGTGGTGGCAGGTACTGGATTCGAACCAGTGAAGCTTTCGCGACGGATTTACAGTCCGCTCCCATTGGCCGCTCGGGCAACCTGCCGCCTAGCAGGTTACAACGAGGGGGTAGACAGAGCACAAATTGCTAGTACCCGAAGGAGGGACGCATCGGATGGCGGATTCATCATTCGACATCGTCAGCAAGGTGGACCACCAGGAGGTCGACAACGCGCTCAACCAGGCCGCCAAGGAGCTGGCCACGCGCTTCGACTTCCGCGGCACCGACACCAAGATCGCCTGGAAGGGCGACGAGGCCGTCGAGCTGACCTCGTCGACCGAGGAGCGGGTCAAGGCGGCCGTCGACGTGTTCAAGGAGAAGCTGATCCGCCGCGACATCTCGATGAAGGCCTTCGATGCCGGCGAGCCGCAGGCCTCCGGCAAGACCTACAAGGTCACGGGGACCATCAAGCAGGGCATCAGCAGCGAGAACGCCAAGAAGATCACCAAGCTCATCCGCGACGACGGGCCCAAGACCGTCAAGACCCAGATCCAGGGCGACGAGGTGCGGGTGACCAGCAAGAAGCGCGACGACCTGCAGGCCGTCATCGCGATGCTCAAGAGCGCCGACCTGGACGTCGCGCTGCAGTTCGTGAACTACCGGTAGCCGCTCGCGCCGAGCGTGAAGCTACGGCGAAATCTCGGCTCGATTTTCGCCCTGATGTCACGCTCGGCAACCGCAACATACGCTGGTGACCGTGACTCCCCAGGAAGCCGGCTATGTCGACGTAATCATCGTCGGCGCCGGGATCTCCGGCCTCGGCGCGGCCTATCGGATCACCGAACGCAACCCCCAGCTGACCTACACCATCCTGGAGCGGCGCGCGCAGATCGGCGGCACCTGGGATCTGTTCCGCTACCCCGGCGTGCGCTCCGACAGCAGCATCTTCACGCTGTCGTTCCCCTACGAGCCGTGGCGCGGCAGGGAAAGCGTCGCCGACGGCGACCACATCCGCGAGTACCTGACCGCCATGGCCCACAAGTACGGCATCGACCGGCACATCCAGTTCAACAGCTACGTCCGCGCCGCGGACTGGGATCCGTCCACCGACACCTGGACGGTCACCGTCGAACAGGACGGCGTGACGAAGCACTACCGCAGCCGGTTCGTGTTCTTCGGCAGCGGCTACTACAACTACGACGAGGGCTACACGCCCGACTTCCCCGGCATCGACCGGTTCGGCGGCACGGTCATACACCCGCAGCACTGGCCCGAAGACCTGGACTACACCGGCAAGAAGATCGTGGTGATCGGCAGCGGAGCCACGGCGGTCACGCTGATCCCGTCGCTGACCGACCGGGCCGAAAAGGTGACGATGCTGCAACGCTCGCCGACCTACATGATGTCGGCGTCCAAGTACAGCAGGGTTGCCGCCGTCGCACGTACTGTGTTGCCCCGCAGGGCTTCTCACACGGTCATCCGGATGTACAACGCGTTGATGGAGGCGGTGTTCTGGTTCTTGTCCCGCAAGTTACCGGCATTCGTCAAGTGGCTGCTGCGCCGCGTTGCGGTCAGCAACCTGCCCGCGGGCTACGACGTCGACACCCATTTCAAGCCGCGATACAACCCGTGGGATCAGCGGATGTGCCTGATCCCCGACGCCGACTTGTACACCGCCATCAGCGAGGGCCGGGCCGCCGTGGTCACCGACCATATCGACCACTTCGACGCCACCGGCATCACACTCGAATCCGGTGAGCACCTCGACGCCGACATCATCGTCACCGCGACCGGCCTGCAGCTGCAGGCGCTGGGCGGCGCCGAGATCAGCCTGGACGGCACGCAGATCAACCCACGCGACCGCTTCGTCTATAAGGCGCACATGCTCGAAGACGTGCCCAACCTGTTCTGGTGCGTGGGCTACACGAACGCCTCGTGGACGCTGCGCGCCGACATCACCGCGCGTGCGACGGCAAAACTGCTGGCGCACATGGCCGCTCACGGCTACACCCGCGCCTACCCCCACCTGGGCGACGAGCCGATGGCCGAAAAGCCGTCCTGGGACATTCAGGCCAATTACGTGAAACGGGCACTGCATGCGCTGCCCAAGTCGGGCACCAAACGGCCGTGGAACGTGCGGCAGAACTACTTCGCCGATGCGATCGACTACCGGTTCGACCGCATCGAGGAGGCGATGGTGTTCGGCCGGGTTCAGCAATACGCTGACTTGCATGGCAGTTGAGAAGCGCGAACCCAAAGTCGTTGTCCTCGGTGGCGGTTCCTGGGGAACCACGGTGGCGTCAATCTGCGCACGCCGGGGACCGACGCTGCAATGGGTGCGCTCCGAAGCGACCGCCACCGACATCAACGAGAACCACCGCAACACCCGCTACCTGGGCAACGACGTCGAGCTGAGCGACACCCTGCGCGCCACCACAGACTTTGCCGAGGCCGCCAACAGCGCCGACGTCGTCGTCATGGGCGTGCCCTCGCACGGATTCCGGGGAGTGCTCACCGAACTGGCCAAGGAACTGCGGCCCTGGGTGCCGGTGGTGTCACTGGTCAAGGGGCTCGAGCAGGGCACCAACATGCGGATGTCGCAGATCATCGAGGAGATACTGCCCGGCCATCCGGCGGGCATCCTGGCCGGGCCGAACATCGCCCGCGAGGTGGGTGAGGGCTATGCGGCCGCGGCGGTGCTGGCGATGCCCGACCAACACCTGGCGACCCGGCTGGCGGCGTTGTTCCGCACCCGACGCTTCCGCGTGTACACCACCGACGACGTCGTCGGGGTCGAGATGGCCGGGGCGCTCAAGAACGTCTACGCCATCTCCGTCGGGATGGGTTACTCGATGGGCATAGGCGAAAACACCCGCGCGCTGATAATCGCCCGCTCACTGCGCGAGATGACCAAGCTGGGCGTGGCATTGGGCGGGCATCCCGACACGTTCCCCGGGCTGGCCGGCCTAGGCGACCTGATCGTCACGTGCACCAGCCAACGCAGCCGAAACCGACATGTCGGTGAACAACTCGGTGCCGGCAAACCGATCGACGAGATCATCGCCTCGATGAACCAGGTCGCCGAGGGCGTCAAGGCCGCCAGCGTCATCATGGAATTCGCCAACGAATTCGGCCTCAGCATGCCGATCGCCCGCGAAGTCGACGCGGTGATCAACCACGGCTCCACCGTCGAGCAGGCCTATAGCGGCCTAATCGCCGAGGTACCCGGACACGAGGTCCACGGCTCGGGGTTCTAACTGGTCGCGCCTGGGGGCAGCGAATTATTTGCGTTCGCTATGCGCCCGGCCGCTCAGCTTGACCCGCGCTTGGCGGTCCCAATACCGTCGAATAGGTAGCCGGACTTCCAGCTCCCGACGATTAGCGTTGGGTTGGCTGTAATCATCTGTGCGCGAACGTGTTACGCCGACATGTGACAACGCAATATTGGGGCGGTAGATCGGAGCACGTCCCCCCGCTAGGACCTAACGAGGGAGCGACCGATTCAGTACATCGAACAGCGCGATACGTCAGGCAAGCAAAGCCCTGACGAGATCCGTGCAGTCTCACAAACCGACCGGATCCGTTCGGTCATCCGACACGACCTGCCCTCCTCGCTGGTGGTTTTCCTGGTCGCACTCCCGTTGTCGCTGGGCATCGCGATCGCCTCGGGCGCACCGGTGCTCTCGGGGTTGATCGCCGCGGTCGTCGGGGGCATCATTGTCGGATTTCTGGGCGGATCGCCGCTGCAGGTCAGCGGGCCGGCGGCCGGGCTGACCGTGGTTGTCGCCGAACTCATCTCCGAATTCGGTTGGGCGGTGACGTGTTTGATCACCGTGGGGGCGGGCCTGCTGCAGGTTCTGTTGGGGCTCAGCCGTGTTGCGCGCGCCGCACTGGCGATTTCACCGGTGGTCGTGCACGCGATGCTGGCCGGCATCGGTCTCACGATCGCATTGCAGCAGACCCATGTGCTGCTCGGCGGCAAGTCCAAAAGCTCGGCCTGGCACAACGTTATCCAGTTGCCGGGCCAGATAATCGGCGCACACCGGCCCGGCGTCATTCTGGGCGTGCTCGTGATCGTCATCCTGATCGCATGGCGGTGGGTCCCGAAGCGGATCGCCTACGTTCCCGGCCCCCTGGTGGCCATCGTCGCGGTGACGATCGTGTCGCTGGTGTTCCCCTTCCATGTGTCGCGGATCAAGCTCGAAGGGTCGCCACTGGATGCGTTGCAGCTGCCCGGCATTCCCGACGGGCAATGGGCCGGCGTCGCGCTGGGCGTCCTCACGGTCGCGCTCATTGCCAGCGTCGAGAGCCTGCTCTCGGCGGTTTCGGTGGACCGGATGCACAACGGGCCGCGCACCGACTTCGACCGCGAATTGCTCGGACAGGGCGTCGCCAACATCGTGTCGGGCACCATCGGCGGACTCCCGATCACCGGCGTAATCGTCCGCAGCTCAACCAATGTCCACGCCGGCGCGAAATCCCGAGCCTCGGCGATCATGCACGGTGTCTGGATATTGCTGTTCACCCTGCCGTTCGCGGGGTTGGTCGAAAAGATTCCCACCGCCGCGCTCGCCGGCCTGCTCATCGTGATCGGAATTCAGCTGCTGAAGCCCGCCCACATCGAAACCGCGCTGCGCAACGGGGATCTGATCGTCTACGTGGTGACGGCGGTCAGCGTCATCTTCCTCAACCTCCTCGAGGGTGTCCTGATCGGGCTCGTCCTCGCGGTCGCCATGACGGGCTGGCGGGTGATCCGGGCCAAGGTTGAGGCAATGCAGGTCGACGACGAATGGCACGTGGTGCTCCAGGGGGCGGCGTGCACCTTCCTCGCCCTGCCGCGGCTGACCCGCGTGCTGGCTTCTGTCCCGTCCGGTACGCCGGTCACGGTCACCATTGCGGTCAACTACCTCGATCACGCGGCGCACCAGGCGATTACAGATTGGCAGCAGCAGCATGAGGCCACCGGTGGGACGGTTGAGATCCGGGGTTCCGTCGAGACCGGTCACCGCGATCGCCGGCCGGCCCGCGACCTAATCGAATCCGAAAGGCCCGAAGCCGCTGCCTAGCGGCCGGCCGGCAAGTTTCTGAACTACCAACTGGTTCATTGATATTCGCTGTTCGGTAGCTTCGATGGCAAGCCGCGCGTGCAGTGCGCGCGATGTCCTGACGACGAACTTCCCGCTGTAGTTGCGTTCGGTTAGCGCAGGGGGCGGCTCTTCACCGCATTCGCGCAACATATCCAGATGTTGGTCGACAGCATCCGCGACGCTGGCGATGGCCTCGTTCAGGGTCGGCGCCCGCTGGGACAGGAACGGCAATTCGACACAGGAGCCTATGTATTCGTCGTACTCGGGGCACCATTCCGCGCGGTAAGTGTAACGGTTCACGTGGGCTTGATAGCGCATGCGCTATCGACTTCGAAAGTCACTCATGGCTCCCGGCTGGGGAGCGCTGCAGGGATAGGGGCTTACTGGAAGCTTGATAGCGCATGCGCTATCGCTTTCGACAATCACCTATAGGTCGAGACCGCTCGGCGCTCCAGGGGGATAGGCCTTCTTCAAAAGCGATAGCGCATGCGATATCAGCCCCGCGCCATCGCCTCCAACCGGCGGATACGGTCCTCGATCGGCGGATGCGTCGAGAACAGCGTGCCGATCCGCTCACCCGCACGGAACGGGTTGGCGATCATCAGGTGCGCCTGGCTGGCCAGTTGCGGCTCCGGCGGCAACGGGGCCATCTCGACCCCACCGGAGATCTTGCGCAGCGCCGAGGCCAATGCCAGTGGGTCTCCCGTCAATACGGCGCCCGACTCGTCGGCCTGGTATTCACGGGATCGCGATACCGCCATTCGCACCACCGTCGCGGCAATCGGGCCCAGCAGCGAAATCAGCAGTAACGCAAAGGGATTGCCGTTGTCGCGGTTGCCACCGAACATGCCCATCCACAGTGCCATGTTGGCCAGTGCGGTGATCACCCCGGCCAGCGCGCCGGCCACACAAGAGATCAGGATGTCGCGGTTGTAAACATGCGAGAGCTCGTGGCCGAGCACGGCGCGCAGCTCGCGCTCGTTGAGGATCCGCAGGATGCCGGTCGTGCAGCACACGGCGGCGTTGCGCGGGTTTCGACCGGTCGCGAACGCGTTGGGTGCGGCAGTGTCGCTGATGTACAGCCGGGGCATCGGCTGGTGCGCGGCGGTGGCCAGCTCACGCACGATCCGGTACATCGCCGGTGCCTGGACCTCCGAGACGGGCTGCGCGTGCATCGCGCGCAACGCCAGCTTGTCGCTGTTGAAATAGACGTAGACGTTCATCCCGACAGCGAACAGCGCGGCCAGCAGCAGTGCCGTCCTGCCGAACAGCGCGCCGACGGCGACGATCATCGTCGACATACCGACCAACAGCACGAAGGTCTTCAGTCTGTTGGCATGCGGATGCCAGGTCATCTCTGTGTGTCCTCCCTAGGAACACCGTGTCTTGCGGAATACCGCTAAGTCAACGCCCGGGATGACCCTTGAGGTTCCGGAGCGGTCCTAGGTTCGATGGTGGCGACCCGCTGCGCCCGGCTTGGAGGGTAGTGGCGACCCGCTGCGCCCGGCTCCGCCGCGCTTGCGATCGCCACGGCCGCGCTTGCGATCGCCACTACCCGTGCCGGCTGACGGTGTAGTCGACCAACGCCGCCAGCGCGCGCCGACCGGGGACGTCGGGCAATAAGTCCAGCTCATGCCGCGCTTGAGCCGCATAGCGGGCCAGCACGTCTTTGGCCTTGGCCATCCCCGGTGACGCCCGCAGCAACGTCAGCGCCTCGGCCACCTCCGCGTCGTCCTGGACGGGTCCGGCCAGCAGTTCGCGCAGCCGGTCGCCGTCCGGGCCTGTTTCGCGCAGCGCGTACAGCATCGGCAGGGTGCGCACGCCTTCACGGATGTCGGTGCCGGGCACCTTCCCCGACTCGTCGGACTCGCTGCCGATGTCGATGACGTCGTCGGCGATCTGAAATGCCGTGCCCACGATGCCGCCCAGGCGGCTCAGCCGCTCGACCTGTTCGTCGTCGGCGCCGGAGAACATCCCGCCGAACCGGCCCGCCGCCCCGATCAGCGAACCGGTCTTCTCGTGGACCACCTTCAGGTAGTGCTCGATCGAATCCGCCCCCTCGGGCAGGCCGCGGGTCTCGCGCATCTGTCCGGTCACCAGCTGGGCGAAGGTGTCGGCGACGATCCGCACCGCGTCCGGTCCCAGGCGCGACACCAGCCGCGACGCCGTCGCCAGCAGGTAGTCCCCGGCCAGGATCGCGACGTTGTTGCCCCAGCGCGCGTTGGCGCTGGGTGCACCACGGCGGACTTCGGCCTCGTCCATCACGTCGTCGTGGTACAGCGTCGCCAGGTGAATCAGCTCGACGACGGCGCCGGCCAGCGTCACTTCGCCGGCGTCCGGGTTGGGCCCGATCTGGGCGGACAGCACAGTGTAGAGCGGGCGGAACCGCTTGCCGCCGGCCAGGAACAGGTGCAGCAGCGACTCGGTCATCACCTCGTCGGCGCCGCGCAGTTCGGCGTCCATGAGCCGCTCGATGCGCGCCACATCGTCGCGCACAGTCGCGGCGAACACGGCGTCGCCGAAGTCAACGCCCGCCACCACCGTCGCCGGAGTCCTCACGCGACCAACATACTGGTGACTGTGGAGACCAGAGCCGCCAGCGCCGAAGTGGTGGTGGTGGGCGCCGGGCCGGCAGGGTCGGCGGCCGCCGCGTGGGCGGCGCGTGCGGGCCGCGACGTGCTCGTCATCGACTCAGCAAGCTTCCCGCGGGACAAGGCCTGCGGCGACGGGCTGACCCCGCGAGCAGTCGCGGAGCTGGAACGACTGGGGCTCGGCGACTGGTTAGACAGCCGGATCCGGCATCGCGGGCTGCGCATGAGCGGGTTCGGCGGCGATGTGGAAGTGGACTGGCCCGGACCGTCGTTCCCGTCGACGGGCAGCGCGGTGGCCCGCCTGGAGCTGGACGACCGGATCCGCAAGGTCGCCGAGGAGTCCGGGGCGCGCATGCTGCTGGGGACGAAAGCCATTGCCGTTCATCATGATTCGTCGCGGCGGGTGGTATCGCTGACGTTGGCCGACGGCACCGAGGTGGGCTGCCGCCAGCTGATCGTGGCCGACGGGGCCCGCTCTTCGCTGGGCCGCAAGCTGGGCCGGCGCTGGCATCAGGAAACGGTGTACGGCGTCGCCGCCCGCGGGTATCTGACCACCCCGCGCAGCGACGACCCCTGGCTGACGTCACACCTGGAACTGCGCTCGCCCGACGGCGCGGTACTGCCCGGTTACGGCTGGATTTTCCCGCTCGGCAACGGCGAGGTGAACATCGGTGTGGGGGCGTTGTCGACGTCGAAACGTCCGGCGGACCTGTCGTTGCGGCCGCTGATCTCCTATTACACCGACCTGCGCCGTGACGAGTGGGGCTTCACCGGCCAGCCGCGGGCGGTGGCCTCGGCGCTGCTGCCGATGGGCGGCGCGGTGTCGGGGGTGGCCGGGCCGAACTGGGTGCTGATCGGCGACGCCGCGGCCTGCGTCAACCCGCTGAACGGCGAGGGCATCGACTACGGGCTGGAGACGGGCCGGTTGGCCGTCGAACTGCTGGACTCGCGTGACCTGTCGCGGGTGTGGCCCTCTTTGCTGGCGGACCACTACGGCCGCGGGTTCTCGGTCGCGCGGCGGCTGGCGTTGTTGCTGACCTTCCAGCGGTTCCTGCCCGCGACGGGCCCGATCGCGATGCGCTCCACCGCATTGATGCGCATTGCCGTGCGGGTGATGGCCAACCTGGTGACCGACGACGACGCCGACTGGGTGGCGCGGGTGTGGCGCGGCGGCGGGCGGGCGTCACGGCTCCTCGATCGTCGACCGCCGTTCAGCTGAACCGATTTTGCGCC
>Ga0075364_10000178_pt1 | contig 28710 bp, 42 predicted proteins | sample EndMetdeltDD1764_FD_71517 | JGI IMG/M metagenome (GOLD analysis project Ga0075364, IMG submission 71517) | Populus endosphere microbial communities from Tennessee, USA - Endosphere MetaG P. deltoides DD176-4 | ecosystem: Host-associated > Plants > Roots > Endosphere | place: USA: Tennessee... | reverse complement strand
CTATGGAGCTAGTCCGGTCCTCGCCGTCGTCGCGACCGTAGTGATCGGGGCAGGGGCAGCAGCGATTTTTGGCGTAATAGCCCTGCGAACCAAAGGGTTGAGTTTTCTTATGATTACACTCGCCCTGGGCCAGATCGTTTGGGGCGTGGCTTTCCGCTACACCGCTCTGACAAACGGCGACAACGGGATCAGCCTGCCCTCAGAATCTCTTCTCGCGACAACCGTTATCGGCCGGTATTACCTGAGCCTTGCCGTTCTTGCGATTGTTCTTGCAGGGCTCGCGGTCTTCATTCGATCGCCGCTCGGAGCGTCATTGAACGGGGTCCGCGATCAGCGTCGGCGAATGAGCACCTTGGGGTACAATACTTGGGCAATCCGCTATATCGCCTACATCATATCTGGCGTTGTCGCGGCTATCGCAGGCATCCTTTACGTCCAAATTTTCCAGTTTATCAGCCCGCATGCTCTTTCCTTGACGGCCTCGTCCGAGGCAGTCCTCATGGTTATTTCGGGGGGGATAGGCACGCTTTTCGGACCCGTTCTAGGGGCGGGGATCGTTGTCCTGCTCAAGAATGTGGCCAGCGCGTACACAGATCGTTGGCCAACTCTCCTTGGACTCGTGTTTCTGTTCATCATCCTTGCCATGCCTGACGGGTTGCTGCCCGGTATCAAGCGGCTGGCGAAGCGTTTCATGCCGGTCGTTGCCGACCGAGCCAGGGCACCGGACACATATGTCGGCAAATCGAGGGAGGCACGCTGATGGCCGCGCTTGAAGTGATCGATCTCGCCAAGAGTTTTGGTGGCCTGCACGTAATCCAGGGAATCTCGTTTTCCGTGATGCCAGGCGAACGTCGCTTGATCCTTGGCCCGAATGGTGCAGGCAAAACAACCCTGTTCAATCTTATCGCAGGCGATTTGCAACCGACCAATGGCCGGATTGTTCTTTCCGGCGACGACCTTTCTGGACTGCCGACCCACCGTCGAGCTGCCTTCGGTATTGGCCGGACCTTTCAGATCCTGACGCTTTTTCCGAAAGAGACGCTGATCCGCAACGTGATGCTGGCGGCGCTTGGTCGCTCGCGCATGAAGTGGATGCCGCATGTGCGTCTTGATGCTGACGCGAACATGCAGGATTTCGCCAAGTCGATCCTGAAACAGGTTCATCTCGACCATATCGCTTCCCGGCAGGTCTCAGAGACGTCGTACGGCGAACGCCGTCGGCTTGAGATCGCCATGGCGCTCGCACAGAAGCCGAGCCTCCTTCTTTTGGATGAGCCTCTGGCGGGCCTATCCAAAGACGAACGCAAATCCGTCGAAGCCCTACTCGCCGAGTTACCTCGCGATCTGACTATCTTGATGATCGAGCACGACATGGATGTTGCCTTGGCTTTCGCCGAGCGGATCGCGCTCCTGCACAACGGCAAGCTCTTGGTCGATGGATCTCGCGACGAGGTCATCTCTGATCCGAGAACGAAGGAGGCCTACCTTGCACAATGAAAACCAGGCGCTCGTCTTGAGTAGCGTCAACAGCTATTACGGTGACAGCCACATCCTGCAGGACGTCTCCTTCAGCGTCACCAAAGGAAGCATTCTCGCTCTACTCGGGCGCAACGGCGCGGGCAAAACGACTTGCATGAATTCTGTGGCCGGGATGCTTACGCCTCGGTCTGGTCGAATTGCAGTTGAGGGAAAAGATGTCAGTGGCGCCGCGCCGGAAGCCATCTGCAAGGCCGGAATTGCGCTCGTTCCTCAAGGGCGACGGATTTTCAAGTCACTGACGGTCACCGAAAACCTCAGCGTAGCGGCATTGCGGCACACGCCTGCGGAGCGAGTGAAGTGGACGGTGGAAGATGTGTTCGGCCTGTTTCCAAGGCTTCGCGAACGAAAGTGTCACCCAGCAGGCCTGATGTCGGGTGGCGAGCAGCAGATGCTCGCTATCGGTCGTGCATTGATGACCAATCCAACCGTACTTCTGATGGACGAGCCAACCGAGGGGCTCGCCCCGCAGATCGTCGCTGAGGTCGGCTCAATTATTACAAGGCTGAAGGCTCTCGGTCTGACCATCGTTCTCGTCGAACAGCACACCAACTTTGCGCTGAAGCTAGCCGACGAGGTCGTCATCATTTCAACGGGCGAGGTGGTGTTGCGCGAGAACGCAACCACCATCGCCGAAAATCATCAACTATTGGAAAGCCTGCTGGGAGTGCACTGAGCTGCCCTTGCAATGTGGAGAGAACAACGATGAGCGTCAGGAAAAAAGCAATCATAATTGGCGGGTCAATGGCGGGTTTGTTCGCGGCCCATCTTCTGTCTCGCAAAGGCTGGTCTGTGTCCGTTCATGAGCGGATTTCGTCGGAGCTGGCGGGCCGGGGAGCGGGAATTGTCACCCATCAGGAGCTTTTCGACGTCCTTGAGGCATGCGGGATCGAGAGCAAGCCTGCCGATCTCGGCGTAAGTGTCTTGGGCAGGCGTGTTTTCGGCGCGGACGGCGATCTCTTGGGTGAGCAGGACCTTCCCCAGGTGTTGACTTCCTGGGGCAAGCTGTATGGGATTTTAAAAACTACGCTGCCCGCTGACTGTTATTTTTATGGACATAATCTCGTGCGCGTGGAGCAACGGGACGAGGAGGTCACTGCTCATTTCGAGGACGGTGCCACGGACACGGGCGACCTCCTTGTCGGCGCAGACGGAATCTTTTCTGCTGTTCGCCTTCAATACATGCCGGAAGCAATGCCGAACTATGTCGGCTACATCGCGTGGCGTGGTCTTGTTGACGAGAAGGTTTTGTCGGCATCAACGGTCGACGCTTTGTTCGACCATTTTTCCTTTTCGCTTCCTACTGGCGAGCAAATGCTGGGTTACCCCGTTGCGGGAGCGGATGAATCGACAGAGGTAGGAAAGCGTCGCTTCAACTTTGTTTGGTATCGCCCGGCCGCGCAGGATGGCGCTCTGAAATCCATTCTCACCGACATTGAAGGCGTGACACACGCCCTCTCAATCCCACCGAACAAGATCAGGCCTGAGGTTATAGCCGAGATGCGGGACGCGGCAGAGCGCACGCTCTCTCCGCAATTCGCTGAGGTCGTGAGGAATACCCAGCAGCCTTTCATCCAAGCCATCCAGGACCTTGAAACGCCGCGCATGATGATCGGCAAGAACATCGCGCTGCTCGGTGATGCTGCTTTTGTCGCTCGTCCTCATGTCGGCATGGGGGTCACCAAGGCGGCGGCCGATGCGTTTGTCCTAGCTGAAGAACTGGGATCGGGGGAGGCTATACCGGCGTCTCTTGAGCGCTTCGAGCAAGCCAGATTGGCGTTTGGTGCCGCCGTGATCCGTCGGGCTCGCCATTTGGGCGCTTACATGCAGGCGCAGATTTCCACGGAAGAAGAGCGGGCGATGGCGGAACGCCACCGTCAGCCTGACGCCGTCATGACTGAAACGGCTGTGGCGACCGGAATCGCCGCTTAATTAACGCGCAAGGAGTTACGATCATGGGTGATTACGTATTCGACCGCTGGCCGGAAGCACCGGAAGCACTTGATCCAAGCCGAGCAAGCGAGTTCCTCGAACATGTAGGCAATGGCCGCGTTGGCAGCAAACTGGTCTCGGAAACCGACAGGGTCCGGGTTTGGTCTTTAACGTTGAAGCCGGGTGAGCGCATTGGCTTCCACACTCACGTTCTCGACTATTTCTGGACAGCTGTTACCGGTGGCAAGGCAATATCGCATTATGGCGATGGCCGAGTTGCGGAAGCAACCTATGCGCCGGGAGACACCAAACATCACCACTACGGTCGTGGAGAATACATGATCCACGACTTGGAAAACATCGGCGAAACCGATCTTATTTTCACAACGGTCGAGTTCAAGGACAGCGAAAACGCTCCCTTGGTCGTCTGACCGGATCCGGACAGGACTTCAAATGGACACTCGTCCCGTGGACCTCGACGCAATCGCATCACGCAGTGATTTTCGAAAGCTGAGCGCTGCGCGTAACAAACTGGGCAATGGATTGGCGGTCATCATGGCCGCCATCTACTTCACCTTTATATGCATGGTCGCCTTTTCACCGGCGACGCTCGCGCAGCCGATAGCCACCGGATCATCGATCAGCGTCGGCATCGTTGTCGGTGTCGTGGTGATGGCGTCAGGTTTTGTTCTAACAGCTATCTACGTCTTCTACGCCAGCTCGCGACTCGATGGGATGGTCAAAGCCGTAAGGGAAACCGTTCAATGAGAACGACTTCACGTCTGACGTTAATTGGCACTTTTCTGCTCGCGTCAAATGTCGCCTTCGCAGATGCATTGACGGGCGAAGTTGTCCGGCAGGGTATCAACCCCGTTGCTATCGGGATGTTCCTGCTCTTTGTTGCCGCCAGCCTAGTGCTCACGGTATGGGCTGCACGGCGCGGGACGCGCACGGCAAAGGACTTTTATGCAGCAGGTGGAGGTCTTGGCGGGATCCAAAACGGTCTAGCTATCGCCGGTGACTACACGTCCGCGGCAACCTTCTTGGGTGTCACTGCACTTGTCTATGGCGCTGGCTATGATGGGATGATCTACGCGATTGGGTTCCTTGTCGGATTTCCGATGATTTTGTTTCTAGTCGCAGAACCGCTCAGAAATCTGGGGCGCTATACGTTTGCTGATCTCGCTGCGTACCGGCTCTCTGAGCGTCCGATAAGGACGGTTGCCGGGATCAACACACTCGTGATCGTACTCTTCTACTTAATCGCTCAGATGGTAGGGGCGGGGAAGCTAATCGAACTGCTTTTTGGCTTGCCGTATTGGGTCGCAGTTGTGGTCGTCGGCGTGTTGATGATGTTGTATGTTACCTTCGGTGGGATGTTAGCGACCACATGGGTTCAGATTACTAAAGCGATCCTGCTCTTATCCGGCACAACGCTCATGTCCGTTTTGATCCTGGCGCACTATGGCTTCAGCGCGAGTGAACTGTTCGCACATGCCGTTTCGGTACATCCAAAGGGTACCGCGATCATTGGGCCGGGTGGGCTTGTAAAAGATCCGATCTCGGCGATATCGCTGGGGATGGCGCTTATTTTCGGCACCGCGGGCTTACCACACATACTGATGCGGTTCTTTACGGTAACGGACGCACAACAGGCCCGTGTTTCCGTCCTCGTCGCAACCGGCTTCATTACCGTCTTCTACACGCTTCTCTTCATCCTCGGTTTCGGTGCTATTGCATTGTTGACCGGTGACCTTGCATATCAGGATGCCGCGGGAAAAATCGTTGGTGGCACGAACATGATTGCCATACACCTCTCCGACAAACTTGGTGGCTCTGTATTAATGGGGTTCATCTCGGCTGTCGCGTTCGCCACAATCTTGGCCGTCGTTTCCGGACTTACCATGGCAGGAGCGTCAGCTGCGGGGCATGATCTATTCGCAAGAGCCATACTCAAAGGGCAAGTATCAGAGCGAACGGAAATTGCGGTGTCGAAACTCTCGGCTGCGGCGATCAGTATCCTCGCAATCATCCTTGGCATTCTGTTTGAAAACCAGAACATTGCCTTTATGATTGGCCTTGTGTTCGCAATAGCCGCAAGCGCAAATTTCCCGGTAATATTGCTATCGGTGACGTGGGAGGGTCTCACCACGCGGGGAGCCGTACTTGGCTCTGTTTCTGGGCTGGGCTGCGCGTTGGTAATGATGACGCTCAGCCCGGGTGTCTGGACAACCGTTCTCGGGTTCGGATCGTCTCCGTTTCCATACGACAACCCGGCACTCTTTTCCGTTCCGCTCGCATTCTTCGTAACGGTTCTGGTTTCTGTCACGGACCGCAGTACCAACGCTAAAAAAGCGAGGCAAGCTTTCACTGCTCAATACGTGACGGCCCACACGGGACTGCGTGACAATGCGCCGTGACATTATATCTAGGCAACGTTCTCGGGCGTTGCCAGAGAAGGCCGACAGTGGCGACCTGGCCATATATTTTATCCCGTTCTGGGTCCCCTCTGGCAGCCTTTGGGCGCGCCGTGGGGACTCGCTAACGCAATGACATGTCCACACTGTAGTCGAACTACTGATGGAAGGTAGTGTAATGGCCCCATAAATATCCGGACAGGATCGCCCACTTAACAAGTGTGCGAGGTAATGTGCCCATTATGACCAGTCACAGTCCTAAGATAGAAGTCCTGTCCGGCCCTGAGCGCCGCCGTCGCTGGTCGACGGCAGAGAAGCTCGCCATTATTCAGGAAACATATGAGCCGGACGCAACCGTGAGCATCGTCGCTCGGCGTTACGGTATCCAGCCGAACCAGTTATTCACTTGGCGTAAGTTTGCCACCCAAGGAGCTCTGACGGCAACTGCTGCCGAGGAAGATGTCGTTCCAGCATCCGAATATCGTGCCCTTCAAAACCAGGTCAAAGAACTACAGCGTCTGCTCGGCAAGAAAACGATGGAAGGCGAGATTCTCAAAGAAGCGCTTGAGATCGCCACCGGCCCAAAAAAACACCTGTTGCGCTCGCTGTCATTGCCGAAGGGAAGTTCCCGATGACGGCCGTGTGCAAGACTTTTGGTGTTGCCCGGTCAAACATGGCGGAGCGTGTGAGACAGCGTCCTTCCAAAGCCCGTGGTCGGCCGCCGTTTGCGGATGATGATCTCGTCGATGAAATCAAAGCGATCATCTCCGAGATGCCAACCTATGGATACCGCCGGGTTCATGCGCTTCTACGCCGTAAAGCCCGTTGGGTCGCGACTGGCCAAAGCAAAGGACGTCCTTCCGGTCTATGAGGAAGGGTGCGATTCCCGTCTATGGAAGAATGGGAAGGTGCCCGCCGAACTCAAGTCGTGGCGGGACGTTCATCGGTCAATTAAAGCGGCGAAGATTGGCTACCGCCGCCCGCATCCCGACCGGCCGCAAGGCTGGCGGGATACCGATGTCCCGGCGCTCGCGTCAGATGGGCATGCGGTCGTCCGCCTTCGAAGACGTCATAGACCGGGACTGCTGTTCCTGCCGGTGGCGTCACCGAAGCTGGACGCAGTAATTCGGAATTTTGTGCAACGTGGGCGTGCTTCGCTGAATCACGAATCCACACAAAAATCCGGATAGCCGAATCCTCGAATTCCAGTTTGTCGCGCTATGAAGTTGTGGCAGCACTTTTGCTGATCGACCGGCAGGGGTTGTCAAAACTGGTGACCGGGACGGGGCGGTCGTGCTGGACGGTTTGGGCGCGGTGCCATTTGGGCTCCGTTCACGCTAAGAGATGCAATCTGTTCGCAGTGCGGCACTCGCGACTGAGTCAATTTATGCCGAAGTGTGGCGCCAGACGCTATCCTTCGGGCAGCTCTTTGAGTATCGAGATGCGGTTGCCCGGCCCGAACGCGATCACTTTTTCCTGCTCAAGTGCATCCAGAACGGCCATTATCTCGTCCTGCGAGAAACCGTCGGCATTCAAGGGCGCACCTATATCAAATAGGTTTATCGCCATTTCAGGCGCCGCCTTCAAAGCCCGCAAACGGGTCAACAAGGCGATTTCCGTCTCTGAAAATCTGTCCATAGCGTGTTCAACGGCTTTCTGGCCGAATTGTTCTCAATCGCCGAAATAGCATCGCTTCTGCGAGCTGCCAAACCATGGATACAGTAGAAGCTCCGGTACCGCAGCGACTGCGGATCTCGGTGCAGGTGTCGTGTCACGGCTCAGTTGCTTCGCTTACTCTTTGCAGTCCGAAGAAGTATCTTTGAGGGTCGCCTTCAATCACCATCTTGCCGATGACAGCTCCGTTGTCCGTGCGTCTGAAGTAGTCAACTATCGGCTGTTTGTCGTAGACCATGGCGGCCGTCATCACTCCGTCATCCAACCGCTCCTCCAATGCAGCCGTCGTTCCTCGTGCTCTCAAGCGCGGGAGGATGTGAGTGAATAGGTTCGAGGCAGGTTTTGTTCGGCCGATGCCAGCAAAGCGGAGTGCCCACCTAATCGGAAAGAAGGCGGGGTCGACGGCGAGAAGCTTGCCGGGGTCTGACTCGAACAGAAGCGCATCGGCCCGCTTGTCCGGTTGGAAACGCTTGCCGAACCAGTGAAGGTTTTCGAGAACTCCGTCGAGCGGGTGGTCTGATGGATACCCGTTCCCTCTCCAAAGGCCGGTCAGCTCGATGGGGTGGACCAGATCGAGTGTCCGAAACCAGTCGTTCATTTCCTCTTGGACTGTTGATCGCAGTGCGACTGGTTTCATTGTCTTGATCCTGGCCTACGTCGGGTTCGAACTATGGTGGAGCGTCGATATATTGCTCAGCGGTACACGCTCCTGCACGCTAAATCCGAGCAGCGGCGCCTACGGTGTCTCCCATGCTCGTTGCAAGGTGCGCCCGCGCCCGATTAACGCGACTTTTGACGGTTCCGACTTTGCACCCAATCAAATGGGCGGCATCTTCGTAGCTTGTCCCATCCAAGAGTATCATCTGCGCCGCCGGACGGTAGCATTCGGGTAGGGCATTGAAGGCTTCTTCGAAATCACGACCGCGCACAGACCATTCTTGGGAGGGGTGCTGTGACGGCTCGATGCCGATCATTTCGTGCAAGCCAGTGAGCGTTCTTTTTCCAACGACATATCTGGTCGAGAACGTGTTGCGCATGATCGTGAAGAGCCAAGATTTGAGGCGAGTGCCTTCCTGAAATTTATCGAGATTCCCGAGCGCCTTCGTTACGGTATCTTGGACCAGGTCATCGACGTCACCGTCCTGCCTGTAGAAGCGGCGGGCGAACTTTCGAAGTGCAGGAAGCAACTCAATCATTGCCGCTTGAACACGGGCGGTTTTTGCGTGCGTCATGTCGCCAGATCTCCATTGGATGAGATCAGTCAATCCGCGGTTGCAGACATCGTTCCGGCGGGTCCGTCCGTATTCGGATAGGGTACGGTGGCAGACAGTGACAGTGACAGTGACAGTGATGAGCCTCTTTCACGGTGCTTTCGCCGAGGGAGCGGCAACTGGACCCGTGCCCTCCGGGGCGGGGTCGGCGTCGAATGGCGTGATATACAGCCATGACAGGAATATCGTCAGGGAGACCGCGGCCACCCCGACCGCTAGCTTCGTTCTGGAAGAGCCTGCCTTTCCTCCCAGCTTTCCCTCGCGTTCATACTCCGTGGTAGGATCGGCCGATCCGAACGGGTCCTTTTCCTGTTGTGGCATATCCTGGCTCTCCGTTAGGCTCGTTGTTGGTTAAAATGCTTAACTGTAGCCGCCCGCAGCCCGAGCTTCCGCTGCGTCTCGCTGCGCATCGGTCGAAGCGTCTGTCACGTCATGCCCGGAACCGCTTTTGTCGTTCGTATTGTCCTGTCCGGCAATGCGAGTTGTAAGTTGTCGCGGATCGAAATAGGCGCGGAACGCAGAGATTTTCTCGCCGTCGGTTTCGATGACACTCACGCCGCCGTAAGAGATAGATTCGCCGTCTATGGCGGCAGTCGTGCGCCATTCGAGGACGGCTTTCCCCTCGTCTTCGATGACGTTCACGAACTCCGACGAGGCATCGCCCAGTGCTGCGCGATACGAAGCCCAAAATGCTTTCGCTCCGTTTTCCTCGTCGGAACCATGCAACACCAAAGGGTTCGAAAGCTCTGCATTATCGGTAAACAGACTTGCTATGACATCGACATTGCCGGATTCCTCAAGTCGATGCAGCGCGTCGATGAAGTCGTGTGTGATAGGAGCCATAGAATTCCTTGAACTCGTGAGGATTTTGGTCGCGCCAACTACGATCGGTCGGTGTCGCCATTTCCAAATGTTCTTCGGTCCGCATCAGGCGGATTGAATTCATCGACTGGGGAAGGGGCCGAATTTTCTGAATCCGACGGAGGAGCAGCAGCGGGCCAGTCGTTGGATGGCTCCTGAACCTGCTCGTCTTCCACGGAATCTGTGCTGGTCGGTGGCGAAACGCCGCCATGGTGATCGCCAGACCATGTCTGGGCAGCGCCAGTCCCGTTGCCGCCGATTTCTTTTTCGGCTTCATTCCAGTGCCGATCGTGCTGCCCGTAGGGTCGCCCCTCGGCCTCCCATTTCGAGTGAGCGGCAGTGCGGATTTCGTCTTCGTTGCTCATGTGGTCCTCCTTTTTCTGTCTGACAGAACAAAGGATGGTGACGCGAGTTCCCGACGGAGTAGAGCCCCACTAGCTCCTCTTCCCTGGCACGGCTTGACTCCTCTATCGCTGGGCCGAATAGGTTCAGGAGATATTGTGTCGAATTCGCCCGCATAGGAACCACAATGAGCATTCACCGCCGCCCCGGCAAACCGCCGAAAAAGATCTTACGTCGCGTGCCGAAACAGGAGCGAAGCAAGGATCGGGTGTCGGAAATTCTCAAAGTTTCTGCCGACTTGATCGGGGAAAAGGGCATCGACGCTGTCACGATGAAGGAGATCGGTTCGCGATCTGGCGGACCCATCGCGTCAGTGTACCAATACTTTCCGGACAAGGAGGCCATCGTTGCATCGCTGTATGAGCAATACGTCACAGAGACCCGTTTCATTCTCGATGGCGCTGTCAAAAACATCCGTACTGCCGCCGACGCGGTGATGGCGGCCGAGCTTTTGGTCGATGCCTACTATGAAATCATGCTGCAGGGGCCGTCGGCGATCGACATCATGAATGCCATAAAAGCGAGCAAGCTGCTCGGCCAGCAGGACGTCGTCGAGACGCGCCGCCAGGTCGAGGACTTTTTCGAGGCGACTGCGCGGTTCGTGCAGGAGGGAAGGCGTGAGCAGTACAAGAGTACCCTCCTGTTGCTTTTCAACATGGCAGACGCGAGCGTTCGCCTTGCTCTAATGCACTCGCAGCATGAAGCGGGCGAGATCCTGGAGCAATTCAAGCGTATTGTCCGAGCGCAAGCGTCCTATTTCCTGCTCGGGAAGTTCCCGGATCAAGTGACTGATGCTCTCGACAAGGCGCATGTCCGCACCCAGTAGAGGTTCGAGCGCTGAGCGATCCCGGTGCGGTGAATACCCAGGCAGCTTAGCAGTCAGTTAGGTTGCCTATCCTTCACCGGGGTACGGAGCGAGACTATGTACCTATTCTGCCACAAAAAATCGCGACGAACGGCACGGCCCTTATTTGTTTGTGTCGAAATGATGAATTCCGAGATCTGTCACCTAAGTCCTGTGAAGGCGATTGAAGCCTCCCAACCAGGATCCCTGACATGAATACTTTCAAACGAGTTCTTCTGACCTGTGCATTGTCGGCAGCGATGTTCAGTGCCGCCAGCGCCGCCGATATCGCCGTTGAACAGGCGCCGGTGGTGGTGCCATCGACATCCGGCTTTTACATCGGCTCCTTAAGCTCTGTTAGCTTCCTGGACGACACGTCGTTTTCGGCTCTCGGTACCTCTGTCTCCACAGATTACGACACTGGCTTCTACAGCTCGATCCGCGCAGGTTATAATTTTGGCTCCATGGGGTTTGTCTCGCCACGCGTCGAACTAGAACTCGGCTACGGAAGCGCCTCGGTTGACGCCCATTCAGTCAATGGTGTCGGTGTGCCGGGCATCGACTCCTTCGGTGACGCGCGTTCATTCCAGGGTTACGTCAACGGCTACCTCGACATTCCTCTCACAAATGACGGCTTCTTTAGCGCCGTCACACCATTCGTCGGCGGCGGTGTCGGCTTCATGAACCTGGAACTGCGCAAGCAGGGTGTTGCCGGAGCCCTGACCTACATCGACGACAGTGACACCCAGTTCGCTTATCACCTGGACGCGGGCGTCGGCATCAACTTGCAGGGCATCGGCCTCTTTTCCGACATGTCGCTCTTCGATAACACCACTCTCGACATCGGCTATCGCTTCACGGCGGCTGACGACTTCGATTTCGTGGCTCGCGATGGCTCCGCGTCGAGCACCGACTTCAGAAGCCATGCCGTGACTTTCGGCCTGCGTAAGCAGTTCTGATGAACTAAGCGGGAGGTGTGGTTTTCTAAGCTCCTCTCGCATCTTTTAAACTTGAGGGTATCGGCTTGCGAGAAGACCTTGGGCGAAAATGGCAGATGGCTACAGCGGTCATTGCTGCTGTAATGCTCGCGTCCTGTACTCACGACGACGATATCCGCCCGAGAACACAATCCGCCAAATCAGGAATGAGCGTCGATATGGTCGCACCGGACGTAGACGCAATAGAGCGGGCTATGGCTGCGGCCCCGCAGCAGAAAACCAACAGCGTGCCTTGGGCAAGCCCTTCGACGGGTAGCGCAGGGGTTTTGAGCTATACCGAAAGCCGCGGCGCCGATGGTCGCACGTGCCGTGCCTTTCTCAGCAGCCGTCAATCCCTGAACGGTGGTGACACTTTGAGCGGGCAGGCGTGCGCCGAAGGCGACGGGCGCTGGAGGGTCAATTCTCTCAACGAACAATAGCTCCGGCAGTACGCGCTGAGCCGAAATCGGGCGGTGCGTAGTTAGGCCATCAACAGATCGGCAGCACCACGCAGGTTCCGGACTTCCGTATACGGTCGCCAGTCCGGATTGCCGTCCTCATCCCTGCGATTGACCCAAATCGCGCGCAGTCCGAGTTCATGGCAAGCCTTCATGTCAGTATACATGCCCATGGCTACGTGTACGGTTTCCTCGGGCGCAACACCCATTTGTCTGTATGCGTATTCGAAGATCCCTCTGGATGGCTTGTACGAACGAGCCTGCTCCGCCGTGATGACGTAGTCGAATGGCACACCGATGCGCTCTACTGTAGGCGCGATCAGATCATCATCCGAGTTTGTGAAGATCGCCAGCTTGTATTGCGTTTTCAGTCTTCCGAGAGCCTCCCGGACCTCTCGGTGCGAACTCATGTTGGCGGGCGCCCTCGCCATTCGATCCAGCTCATCGCGATTGGCGTCAATTCCGAATTCGCCGAATGCGTCCCGGAAGCCGATACGCAGTACATCTTTGAAAAGCCGATGGGGCTTGTCTGCGGTCAACCGCTTGCTGTGAATGGGAAACCCCTCAACGATCGACCCGGCGGATGCGTCGTTCGCATAGTGGGCATCGAGGATCATGGCTACTTCCCGCGTCAGTTCCTCGTACCAATCGACAAGCGTTCCATAGCAATCGAAGGTGATGATTTTGGTTTGAAAGCCGACATCGATCAATGGATTTTCTAGCTGAGATGACATTACGGTTTCCTCATACGCTGAGGTCGAAACGGTGACGCGAAGTCTATGGTTCCCGGATGGTTCGCCGGCAACGAAGGGCCAGTGGCGCGAAGTTCGCCGCTCCAACCAAAGAAAATCAAAACCTCTCGGTGATGAGCCGCAAACCGAAAGCCGCAAGCAGGGTGCGGATGCTGCGCTCGATCCAGCGCCCGAACGCTCGGGAAGCCGGTCTTACTTTCCTCGGACTGCGCAGCTCGGGCCATCTTGGGCAAAGTTTTTCTACGGTCTGGTTCTCGGCATAGTAGATGCCTTTGAGGGTATCGAGGAAAAGGTCGTCAAGGGTTTTGGTTCCGGCCATGGGTTCTTCTCCCGACGGCAACGATTTCGCCCGTTTCACACCGAGATTGATGAGTTCCGCGCCCACCAGCGTACGAATGTGGAGGGCTCGACTAACCACGCGTGCCTTGGGCCCAGCTACCGTCTGTGTCATCGCAAGCCCGAATTCAAGCGCCGGGAACTTTCGCGCAAAGTCGCTGTTGGTCAGCCATTGAACCAGGAGAACATCATGAACCGCCGCACCGTACTCGCTTCGGCCGCTTTCGCTGCCGCTATTCCCGCCCTTCTATCCGTTCCCGCATTCGCTCAAGGCGCCCCGGCGCCGGGTGACGCCGAAAAAAAGCACGCGGCTGACACAAAAAAGGTCGGCTCGTTGTCGCTTGCGACCAGCCGCGTTGCTGAGGAAAAGGCGTCTGACCCCATGGTGAAGGCCTTCGCCAAATGGGAGGTCGCCGAACAGGAAACGATCGCCGACATCTTTAAATCGATGGAAAGCACCGGAAAAGCAGAAGGCGCGCTCAAGCCGCCGTCGGCAGACGAGGTCGAAGCAATGCTGGATCCCGAGGGCAAGACTTCGCTTGAAAAGCTGAGAGGTCTTTCGGGCGCCGAATTCGACAAGGCGTATGTCGCGGCTCAGCTTGACGATCACAAAAAGCTAGCGGCGATCCAAGAGGATTACCTCAAGGTTGGGCAGAACAGGGAACACTTGAGCGTTACGAAGCTGGCTCGTGGTCAGATCAAGGAGCACATTGAGCACCTTGATATGCTGAAGTCGAAGCTGGGCTGAGATTAGGATCTGCCGCCCTCTAGCACGACTGAACCACGTCCCCACAAAGCCGTTCTCCAAAAGCTCAAATGCATATGGAGAACGGCATTGCTGGAATTTATTGGTGGTACGATCGGTGTAATCTTCCTTATCGGCCTAATCGTCGTGGTCCTTCTACTGAAGTTGATTTTCTAGGACCACCAGGGAAAGCCCACCGTTTGGGGCTCATTGGCGGTGATGTGATCGACCTCGATCACAGACCACCGAGCTTGGCGCCGCGGTCGCGCCGCAAGCAGGGCGGCATATCCTCAAGCGACGCTAGCTTGCCGTTCTGCTTCAAGAACCGCTCGAAATTCTTGCGGACGGCCGAAATCGGCCAACGACCACTGGCAGCTTCATGGCAGTATCGGCTCAAGGTATCGTAGGCTAGGTTGCGTTTCTCTTGCGGCCACTCGTCCAGAAAATCGAAGACTTCGTCGAGTCCGGTGATTTCCTGCACGAAATACCGACGCTGAGCGTAAAGTGGTTTGTCGAACAGAGCGAGCGCCATGGTATCCTCCTTGCTGGCTCGAATGGTCGAACGGTAAAGGCCGGCCCACCCGAGCCGGCCTCTGATCGTTATCGTGAAGGCTTCGCCTGTGGAGAGGGATTCTGGATCTTGCGCAGCAAGTCTGAAAACACCTCTCGGACATTACTGTTCCGTTTCGGTCCTCTGCGTCGACGAACGTCAACGGTGAACGGCTTCACACGAGACTTCATGGAAATCACCCGTTCAAGCGACCTGACGGTCTGCTTCCAGCTGAAGGGGCTCGTTTTGAAACGTGGCGCCCCCGATCGGGATCTTCCGCGGCTTCATCGCCTCGGGGATCTCTCTCTTCAAGCTCACCTGCAAGAGACCGTTGGCGAGCGCGGCGTCTTCGACCCGGACATGGTCGGCAAGTTCGAACTTGCGTTCGAAGCTGCGACCGGCGATGCCGCGATGCAGATATTCCCCGTCCTTCGTCTCGGTTTTCTGGCCTTTGACGATTAGAACGTTGCGTTCCTGGGTGATATCCAGATCTTCTTCCCCGAAGCCAGCCACCGCCATTTCGATGCGGTAATCGTTCTCGCCGGTCTTGACGATGTCGTAGAGCGGCCAGCTGTCGACTGCATGCAGACGCTGGGCGTTGTTGAGAAGGTTGAAGACGCGGTCGAAGCCAACGCTGGACCGGTACAGTGGTGCGAAATCAAGATCAGTTCTCATAACCATATCCTCCGTAAAGCAACATGGAAAGGGGAGCGGAACGCCCGCTGCCCCGGCTCTTCGGCCCCCTTTTGGGCTGCCGACATCGACGATTTAATTTCGCATATTTCGTCGTTCAAGAGCATCTGAGAAATTTTTATGATCAGTATTCGTCATCGTCCCAGGACGTACTCGCATTTGGCTTTCCTGCTTTTCCCGCTTCCCATTCCTCCGTTGCGCGCGTCCAGCGCTCCTCGTGATAGCCCTCCGGGCGATGCGCTTCCTCCCACAGTTGGTAAGCCCGTTTCGTGATCCAATCTTCCCGCTCAAGCGCCATTGTTTTCTCCTCTTTTGAAGCTTATTCAGCAGGGCTCTCACGAACCATGGCGTTCAAGGCCGTTCAGCCGTGTTGTTATCGAGCGGCAGCGCGATCAACTTTTACCGTAGGGGTGCGCCGCATGTCGGAAGCTCGAACTTGCCAGCAGGATGCTTCGGGTGGACGAGAGCTAGCTGAAATGATTAAAATCATCGCAGCGACTGCCAAAACGGCAGCGATTAATAAGCCAAATCGGGCTATGCCCGATCGGGATCCCGTCTGGCCGACCAGCCGGAAAACCAGTCTGGCCCTTGGTCGCCGGAATGAGACGTGATCATGTTCCCGTGAACAGGCCGTAGGCTACGATAAAAAGATATAGGGCAAACGCAGTTATCGCCACACCGCCAATCAATCCGACCAAGCCCCGTCCCATCAGGACCTTACGTCGCTTTTGCGGTTGAGTATCATTCGAGGGTGCTAGCCCAGTGGGCGTACCTGTTGGCTCTGTGGTCATCACTTTCTCCATGTCCTGTCACAGAACAACCGGTTCACGCCTGGCATGTTCCCCGTCCGGTTGCGTACCGGGAACCAAAAGCTACGTCTCCGGTTAGCGGGCAAATTAACAATCGACAGGGACATTGCATGGCGGGAAGGGTTGTCATCATCGGCGTTGGATTTGGAGGTTTGGCCTGCGCCCAGGAGCTCGCGACACCGAGTTCGGCGTAACGGTTATCGACAGGCGAAACCACAGCCTTTTCCAACCACTTCTCTACCAGGTTGCAACCGCCGCATTATCGCCTGCAGACATCGCCGAGCCGATCAGAAAGACCCTGGGACGGTATCGCAACATCAACATGATAATGGGGGAAGTGGTCGGCATCGATACAGAACGAAAGCGCGTCCTGCTCGATAGCGGGTCCCCCATTGAGTTCGACCAGCTGGTCGTCGCCACCGGCTCCGATTACAATTATTTCGGGCACGATGCCTGGCGAGCTTATGCTCCGGAAAACCCTCCATGAGGCTCGGATGATCCGTCAAAGGCTCTTGATGTCATTCGAAAATGCCGAACGGGCGGCAACCGCCGAAGAGAAGCGAAACTATCTGACGTCTGTCGTGATCGGAGGAGGGCCGACAGGCGTCGAGATGGCCGGCGCTATCTCGGAACTGGGGCGGTTCATGATCGATCGTGACTTTCGTAATATTCAGCCGGATCTGGTCCGTGTCATCCTGATTGAGGCCGGCCCGAAAATTCTCGCGGCCTTTCCCGATAAGCTTTCGGTGTACGCGGTCAACTATCTCAGGGAGATCGGTGTCGAAGTTCGTACCGGCGAGCGCGTTCTTGACGTCACTCCGGATGGTGTGGCGGTCGGCGCGGAATTTATTCCCGCTGGCTGCGTTGTTTGGGGAGCAGGCGTGAAGGCTTCACCCGCTAACCGCCGGCTCGGCATCGCCGACGTTCCTGGCGGTCGGATCCCGGTCACCCCTCAACTGGCAGTGACGGGCTTGCCAGAGGTGTACGCGATCGGAGATACGGCCCATGCCGTCGGGTCAGACGGAAATCCTTTGCCCGGCTTTGCACAGGTGGCAAAGCGACAGGGCGTTTACCTTGGGAAGTTCCTAAAGGACCCCAGACCCGATGCGCCTCCTTTTGAATTTCGCAACCGTGGCAATACCGCAGTCATAGGCCGTAATGCCGCGATATTCGATTTCGGCAGGTGGACCCTGAAAGGACGTGCAGCCTGGTTCCTCTGGGCCATTGTCCACGTCTATCTTCTCGTAAACTTTGAAAAGCGCGTTCTTGTCAGCGTTCAGTCGGTCTGGCGATACCTGACCCGACAACGAGGCGCCCGTATCATCGATGAGGATCCGACAACGACTTTCCGGGCCGAAGAGGTTGTTCCGTCGAGCGCTCACTCTGGAGGGCAATAAGATGTCTGCAACTCTTTGGCTTTTTCTACTGGGAGGAGGCGCCGCCGGTCTTGGCGTTGCCATGTCTGTCGCCTCCAAATGGGCCACGATCGTCACCGCCACGATAACGCTTATTGGCGCATTGGGTCTGGCTTACTTCCTCTTTAATGGACATTCGGGTGGCATACAGGACCCTCCCGATACCAGCCTGTCTGCACCGGTTCAGCCTTAGAACGGAGCTATGATGAATGGCTTCTACAATCTAGCAACGCTGTCAGCGAAATCATGAAGACGTTTGCAGCTGCTCGACCGTTAATCGATTTCATCAATCGGGCGACGACGAGGCGACCAGCGGACGTTCTCGCAACTGATGTGTCTGGGAAACATCGAATTACGTAGCTGAGCGGGAACAACAGTGAGGTGGTTGGCTTAGATATCCAAGACGATGGAATGGAGAAAGCAATGGCCAGGGACATGGAAGAACGTATACTCCAGCGGGCATACGAGATCTGGGAGAACGAAGGTCGCCCGGAGGGGGCGGCTGACCGCCACTACGAACAGGCGGCCGACGAACTCACTGGCGAAGACGAGCACGAGACGCTCCAGGAAATGATCGACGAGGACGATCGCGAGGATGACGTCGCTGACGCTGACAAGCCCGCCTAGCGCCCGAACATGCAAGAGCCGATCAAGTCTAAGGATGCCTCGATCTCAGGTGCTCTGGAAAGGCAACCTCAGTCTGACCTGGGGCCTCAAGGCAAGGATCATTCGCGATCCTGCTGGAACTGCCTGGCATTCGGTATCGCACTGAGCCACGGCTCGCGTCGCTTTACCCAAAGCTCATATGTTGGCGAGATGTGCACTGGCGCCTCATGGAGAGCGCCGAGCTTTATTTCCGCTTCACCCACTCCGACAGCGAAAAGACGAGAACCGCATGTGGGACAGAACCGGCGGCCCTCGAAAGTCTCAGTCGGGCCGGATGTTTCAAAACCACTCTCGGGCCAGACGCCGAAATATGTAAAAGCGGAGCCACTTTCCTGTCTGCAATCTGTGCAGTGGCATATCCCGACGCGGTCCGGCTCGCCTGTGACCGAGAACCTTACTCTGCCGCATCGGCAACTTCCCTGTCGCGTAGTCATTCGATGTCTCCTCAATAGCCGCCGACTATCGGCAGGATTTCGCCTGTTATGAAGCTCGAGCAGTGTGGCGAAGCGAGGAAAACGTAGGCGGGAGCGATCTCCTCCGGTTGGGCCGGGCGTTTCATGGGTACGCCCGAACCGAACTGGGAAACCTTGTCGGGCTCCTTATCGCTCGGATTAAGAGGGCTCCAGACGGGCCCTGGTGCCACGCAATTTACTCGGATGCCTCTCGGTATAAGCTGCGAAGCAAGCGACTTGGTGAACGCGTGAATGCCGCCCTTCGTCATCGAGTAGTCGAGCAACGATTTCTCGCCGTCGAAGCCAGTGACCGAGCCCGTATTGATGATTGCAGACCCGGGCTTCAGGTGCGGCACCGCCGCCCGAGCCATGTGGAAATAACCGTAGAGGTTGGTTTTCAATGTCTCGTCGAAGTGGTCCTCGGTCAGATCCACAATATCATAAGTGTGGACCTGAAAGGCGGAGTTGTTGACGAGGATATCGAGCTTTCCGAACTGGTACACGGTTTCCGCAACCGCCTGTCGGCAGAACTCGGATTCCTTCACGTCGCCCTGGATAACCCAGCAACGTCGCCCTTCCTTCCTCACAGCCTCGGCGGTTACTGCCGCGTCCTCGCCCTCGTCGAGATGAACGATAGCGACGTCGGCACCTTCGCGCGCGAACAGGACCGCTACCGATCGACCGATGCCCGAATCTCCTCCAGTGATCAACGCTACCTTGTCCTGAAGCTTCTGTGATCCGATGTAGAACGGAGCGTCGTAGTACGTCGGCGGAGATAGGGCTTCCTCATCGCCAGGCTTGTCCTGATGCTGTCGGGGGAACGGAGGCTCGGGATAGATCCGAGCGCCAGCCTGCATCGCGCCCTCATTTGGCTTGGGCTCCTGCTCGTCGGCCTCGGCGACCTGTTCCTGGATCTCTCTCTGCTTCGCCGCTGTGAATGAAGTTGTCATGATGGCCTCCGTGGTGTTTGGACAAGAACTCCGCAGACGCGGTTTCGTTCGGTATGCATCGGTACACGTCGGAATACCCGCAGCGGCCATCCGCTATCGAAAGCGGTCTCGTCGTGTGAGGATCCGAGTCTTAAATAGGGCTCGGCTGCGTCAGTCCTTGAGCGGATCGTGACCCCAGTTCATAAGCGAGTGCCGCCATGTGGAGCCCTCGACGTCCTTTTTAGGGCCTCCCTGCGCAAGATGGCGGTGGACGTAGCCCACAACCTTACGCATGTGAGCATAGTCCTCGTCCGACAGATCGGCTTTCGACTTTTTCTTGATCTCGACGATCTTACGACCCGAATGATGGCCCACCGTTTCTCCGCCACTGCCGTCGGTCCAGCCCGCCGACTTGCTTTCGTCGGTTTCAAGCCAATTTGCCAGTGACGACGGTGTCATGTTTACAGCTTCGCGGAACTCGCCCCATACCTTTTCGCGATCAAGCTCGCTCATACGGCACCGCCTGAGACGGCGTCGACGGCAGGCAGGTCGATGCGGCCATTCTCCTCGCCGTCCCAATATTCGATCGCCTGAGCGGTGATTTTGATCAGGAGGATGCCGGGCGTGTCGACCCCATCGGGGAACCACCGATCCAGGTCCTTAACCCAGTGTTCTTCAAACAACGCCTTATCTCGGATCAGACTGGCTTTCCCCTCGACGGCGATGAAAATGCCGGGCTTTCCGAGTATGCTCGGCGGTGCGGTGAATGTCAGGCAGACTCCGGTTTCACGGCCGATTTCGCTGACCTTTTCCGTCTCCTCGTAGGAGAAGAACCAGGAGTCGCCATCGTATTCGACATCTCCGTTGTTGCTCATGGGGCGGCTGCTGATCCTGCCGGAGCCGCCGTTCGTGTTGAACATGCAGAAGTCGATCTTGCTCAGCTTCTTCGAAAGCTCGTCCATCGTCATGGTGGTCATCTGTTTCCTCCTGAATAGGTCACCATGCTTGAACAGCGAGGTCCGGCCTATGTTCCGGTCCCAGCATGTTCGTAGGAGCCCGATCCTAAGGAGGCTACCGTTCGGATCGCGGCAGTAGACCGATATTAGCTTCCCCTTTGCACCGTCTCTCGTGACAGGCGCGATGACGACTTCCACGCCACATTGTTCGAGGTGGGTAACGACTTCATCGGGTGTTGCCGCTACCAGGAAGCACAGATCGTCGCTGCCGGCGGCTTCGTGATTTGCCGTGAACCACTCGGTTTTCTCGATCGCAACCGGGCGAAGATTGAGCCGCTGATTGCCGAACATCATGGCTGTACGCGGATGGGAGGGGTCCTCGCCGTAGTCGAGCCGCCTCATGCCGAGCACTCTCTGATACCAAGTCGCTGCTCGCTCGACATCACTGACATTGACGACGACGTGGTCTATCGCCTGAACTTCTATGGACGACATCACCCCGTTCCCTCCTTTGCCAAAGGCGTAAGGATTGCATTTTTCGCTGCCGACCTTATCGTGCAGACATGCGCGGAAGATTACCTGCAAACGTGGCGCTTCGCCCTCAGGATCTGGCAATGCTCGAAAGAGTGTTCGCACAGGTAATCCCGGAGCACGACACCCACCCGGACGAGCTTGCGATGCTTCTGGTCCGCCTCTTTCAAGATGGCGTGAATGAGGAGGGCGAACTGCTTCGCGCTGCGGAGAGGTGGTTTCGCTGATCTGCATGGTGGCCCGCTTTTTTAAAAAACTCCCGGATTGATCAGGCTCAATGGAGCTAGTCTTTACGGAACCTTCGTCCGCACTTTTGGTTGGTACAACAGGTCGCGGCGTGCCAATCGGGCGTGACGGAGATGGTGAACGCAGCGGTTTTCCCGATTTCTCGCTGCGGGCAACGAAATGCCAGGCGAGCACCTTTACCTGTCCGCTGCGATCTGTTCCGAATTGGGCGATGAGTTGATTGCGATTGTGTGGACCTACGCGTCCGTTGAATCCAGATCGCTTCCAATCGGCTCTTGATTATAAAGCTCTAAAATACACCTTAACTGGCTAAAGCTCCCATCCTGGAGGAGAGATGTCAGCAGAGCCCTACACAAACGATGATCCTGCGACGCGATTGGCACTGTTTGACTTTGCTTTCGAACATGCCCCCATCGGTATCGCTCTGGTCGATCTCGAAGGTCGAATCCTTCGGGGTAACGCCGCCTTCTCGAAACTCGTCGGCCAACAAATGCAGACCGTCATCGGTACGCATTTCAGGGATTTCACTCATCCCGACGACCTCGAAGCCGATCTTATTCTTTTCCGGCAGGTACTTGCGGGAAGGCGCGAGGGGTACACGATCGAAAAGCGGTATGTTCGGCCGATGGGAGAAATCGTGCATGTCCTCATACATGTCGCCGCCATGCGAGATCCGGAAGGAAAGATTGTCCGCTTCATCTCTCAAATAGAGGACATTACCAAGCACAAAGAGCATGAGCGAGAACTTGCAGAGCGTGCGGCCCAGGTCGAGTTAGCACTGGAGGCCATCCGCGGCGGCTTCTGGCACATGAACATCGCGAGCGGAAAATTTGAAACCTCCGACCGTCTGGCACAGTTCATAGGCGGACCCACAGCGGCTCGTCTGGATCTCGAGCGCTACCTGATGAAGATCAATGTAGATGACGGGGCACAGGCAGACCTTACCCCGTTGATTGCGGGGCAACTCGATCAAAGCGTGGCGGAATACCGCCTCGATACAGTTCAGGGTGAACGGTGGATGAGATGCGACCGACGCCTTTTGCGTGACAGTGAGGGCCACCCGATCAAGATAGTCGGGATGGCAATCGATTTCACGGACGAGCGTATCCGCATGAAGGCCTTGGAGGAGAACGCCCGGACTGACGTTCTTACAGGACTCCTGAACAGGAGGGGGCTTGGCGAAGCATATGCGTCGCTGCGGTCGGCTGACGGATACTCGGTCCTTGCTCTCGATCTTGACGGCTTCAAGGAGGTCAATGACAGCTATGGTCATTCCATGGGCGACGTCGTGCTCTGCGAAACGGCAAATAGAATTCGTTCGTCGGTCCGAGACGAGGATCTTGTAGCGCGAGTAGGAGGTGACGAGTTCGTAGTGGTAGTTGCCGGAGGTGCTACAACGGGAAAGGCTGCGGCGGAGCGCATCCTTGCCGCGATTAGACGGCCGATCGAGGCTTCAGGTACTGCCGCCAGCGTCCGCACAAGCGTTGGCGGGGTCTGGACGGATGCGAGGCGCGATTTTGCAGATCTCATGAGCGAAGCCGATAAATTGCTCTACGATGCGAAAGCGGCGGGCAAGGACGTCGTGAAATTCGATTGCCCGGCTAGACAATGGTAGGTTTTGGGGCAGCCCGTCGAGATTCGGAGGAAACCAATGCAAAGTTATCGAAAAAGCATCCTCTTCCCCCTGACCTTGCTTGTCGCAGGCGTCGCGGCATTCTTCTTGCTCCTGTTTCTAACTGGACATGATCCCGACGAGAAGCAGCTGACTCTCATTCATTGGGTAATAGGCGGCATGTTGATCGGTCCCGGGTTCGGATATCTCATCCGCTGGAGGCAAAACAGGGATCGGTCGCGCTCGTGAAGTCTCTAAACAGGTCCGTCCACTACCGAATGGCGTCCCGCTTGAGCACCGCCCTATCCTTGAGCAACTCGCCATATCTATGTTTGAGTTCGTTAAGGTCGATTTCGCCCTGGATCCATTGACCTACCCACGCTGTAAACTGCGGATCAGATTCGATAGGCGTTCCGGCGGCCTCTGCTCGGCTTCGAGCCCTTTCAAAGATAGCTAGTCTCTTCTCGCTGTCCATTTCCCTCTCCCGGAATCGTCAGCAAAATACATGTTGGCGAACGAGGGAACAGGATCGATCTCGGGATTTAGCCTGGAAAGGTGATACTCGGTCGGCAGCAGTGTCGCTTGGGCAACGAGTGGCGTACACGCGAACCGAGTTGACCGAAGGAAGTGTAGGGTGTCGGCCATGAAAAAAAGGATAGTTCTCGGTATCGACGCAGCTTGGACCGAGCGCGAACCGAGTGGCATCGCAATGGTTGCCGACGATGGAACGGGATGGAGACTTTTGGATGCCGCTGCATCCTACGACGGCTTCCTCATGCCTTCGGGCGGTGACACCATCATCCGTCATCGAGGTTCCATTCCGGATGTGAGGCGGATCATAAGTGCGGTTGAGCTGAAAACGGGATCAGTACCTGACCTTGTCGCCATCGACATGCCGCTTTCCAGTATGCCTATCGTCGGTCGCAGAGTGTCGGATAACCTGATCTCATCGCTCTACGGCGCTCGAGGCGGCGGAACGCACAGTCCCAGCGCACTTCGCCCTGGCAAAATCAGTGACAACATACGCGCAGAATTCGACGCCGCTGGGTATCCCCTTGCGGTAGCGAGCCTGACAGGGCGCGACCTCATCGAAGTCTATCCGCATCCGGCTCTCATCGAACTTGCTGCCGCCGAGCGACGGCTACCCTACAAGCACTCGAAGATCGGAAAATACTGGCGACAGGAAATCCCTGCCGTGCGTAGGCAGATGCTGCTCGAGGTGTGGGGCCGTATCGTAGACCTGCTCGATGACCGGGTACAGGGAACAAAGGCGGCCCTTCGGTTACCTGCCGCAGACGCGCGGGGTCACCAGATGAAGGCGTTCGAAGATAAGCTCGACGCCGTCGTCTGCGCGTGGGTTGGCGCATGCGCCATGGACGGGCGGTCGACGCCGTTCGGGGACAGCGCATCGGCGATATGGGTGCCGACCCGAAGGTGACGGCGGAAACGATTGCGTGGCTTCTAACTTCCGATGTCGAAACGAGTGCCTCGCCAGGGAGATCGTCCCCTAACACTTGACGCTGCCTGCCAAGGCTGGTGTCCTGCTGGACAAAATCAGACGGAGACCGATCATACCATGTCCGAGCATTACATCGATACGACCCACGGCCGCGTTGCCTTCACCGATCTCGGTCGATCCGACGTCCCGGTCGTCCTGATCCATGCGAACTCGGTATGCAAGGAAGCTTTCGAACCGCAGATCGCCGAACTGTCGCGCGGGCGGCGCGTCGTCGCCTTCGATCTTCCCGGGCACGGCGCTTCGGACGATGCCTCCGATCCCCGCCGTACATACAGCATGTCCGGCTATGCGGATGCCTTGCTCGAAGCGCTCGGGAAAATGGGCGTACAGCGGTTCGTGGCCGCAGGTCATTCGCTTGGTGGCCATGTCGCCCTAGAGATGATCGCGGCCGGAGCGCGGATCGATGGTGCTCTCGTGTTCGGCACGCCACCTGTGGCGAACAATCCGGAGGGTCTCCAGGCTGGATTCAAACCGACACCTGAGATGGCCTACACAGGAAATGCCGAGTTACTGGACGAGCAGGTGCCGATGGTTGTCGAGCTGGCTCTTGGTGCGGGAGCCCGAGACGACGCGTTTTTCATCGACGCCGTGCGCAGAACCCATGGGGTCGCCCGTCAGTATATGATCGAGGCAGCCGTCGCTGGACATGGCAGTGATCAGAAAAGACTAGCCGAAACCTCGCTCGTGCCGCTTGCCATCGTGAACGGTCAGAACGATCCGGTCATCAACTTGGACTACTTCGATAGCCTGAACTACGCGAATATCTGGGAGGGGAGACCTATTAGGATGAAGGGTGCGGGGCACGCCCTGCATCGCGAGCGACCCGACGAATTCAACGCGATTCTTTTACGTTTCATCGATTTTGTCAGGGATTCGAATAGTGTCCCTGTTGAGGAAGCGGTTACTGGTGAATGAACCCGTTCCGGTAACTCCGGATCAAATACTGTCCCCTGCGAGTGCTTTCACTCGATCGAGACTACGGCGGATAACACCATCCTCGAACGCACTCGCAAGCATGCCCTCATTGAAACGATCGCCTCTCACAAGGGTCGTGAGAAGGTGGGCGATTTCCTCGACCGAAGCACGTGCGATCGCATCCGGATCGTCCCGTAAGCGATTGAATTGCGCGCGCTCGGTTTCTCCCGACCAGTTTATCTCGGCCCGGACCCAATGTCCGGCAGACACGGCATTGAGGAATTCCTGCGCTGTATCGGAAAACGCGAAGTAAGCGAACTGCGTTGACCCGTCCCTTTGTTCGCCTCCTGCCCATCTTCCGAATACGAAGTCGGGATCGGCGAAAATGGTGGCCCAAGGAGCGAGTGAAGCCAGATTAGGAGCGGGTGACAATTCAGCAGGTTTCATCGATGGCTGTCTCCGACACTCGGGGCTGCCATCCTAGAGAAATACGGATGCGAAAAGAACGATGATCGGACCCATCGCCACCAGGAAATGCGCCCACCGGAATAAACGTACTGCGATCCGCAGCCTTGGCCTGTCCTGTTTCCGGCTCCACCACTCCACCACACCACAGACGGCCATCGAGGGCGCGTAGAAAAGGGTGGCAAGATAGCCTTTGAACATCCATGATTGTTCGATTTCCTCTGGAGGGGCATTGCCAGCAACTCCCATTGCCCAGATTGCCCACGCGAACGGCACCGCAAGGACGGCGACGTAGGGGATCGTGTCGATTCCTCTGGCATATGCGCGCAGTGTGTGTGGGTTCTCTCGGGCTGGCGTTGTCATCAGTTCACCATGACGCTCAAAGTGGGTTCACCTCGGGCTTACCAGCGAACTTCGAGGAGTTTACCTCGCGGCTGACGCGATGGAATTCCAGCCTGTCGTCGATGTTGCCTTGCTCGAGGAGTTCCTTCGCCCTGGCTCCCGAAGTGGCAGGGTCAAGCCACTCCTTGTAGAGCGCGGGATCAAGAATAGCGGGCAGTCTGTCGTGCAGTCGGGTCATCGGCGCGTCGGCGGGCATCGTTACGATGGTGCAGCTCGTGACACCGAGCCGCTCGTCGTGCGCCCACAGGCCCGCAAAAGAGAACGGTGACTGACCTGGCTGATAGATTAGCCATGGATCCTTCTTCCCGTCTTCCTCGCTCACAGTCCATTCACAGAACCCGGAGGCGGGGATCAGACAGCGCCGCGACTTGAACGCATCCCGGAACGCGGGGGAGGTGCCGATCGTCTCAATGCGCGCATTGAACTTCGCGGCCTTGGGCAGCTCCTTGGCCCAATGAGGGACGAGCCACCAGCGAGCGGTTTCCGCCTTCTGCGTCCCGCCAGCGTCGTCATGGACAATCAGGACATCCTGCGTCGGCGCGATGTTGTACCGGGCCTGGGTGTTTCGACCCCGCTCCTGATCCCAATCGAGATCAAACAGTTTTGAGAAAGCGGGCCATTCGTGGTCGAAGGTGAACCGTCCGCACATGATCAACTTCTCCGCAGAAAGGCTAAGTTCCCGCCGAGATCCCGATTGGCTATCACCCCAAGCATCAGGTGGTCTGCAAGCTCGACCAGAGCCGCAGCGACCTCCTCGGGTCGCCAACCTGCCTCGACCGCAGAAATGGCCAAGTCTGACACCTCATCGGCCATCGCCTCCTGAAGGGCAAGGAAGCGATCAGGATGTCGGGTCGTCAATGGGGGCGCGATGCTTTTCATGGTGAATGACATGTAGTCTGCGGGCGTCTCGTCAAGGCGCCGATCTTGCGCTGAGGCCGACGCTTACCATCTGAAGGGAATCCTCGATTGGAGCCCGAGATGGACGACGTAACCGACACGATCTATGAAAACGAGTTGATTGAAATTCTGCCGCCGGAGCCGCATGCCGATGGCTCGGATCTGCGCGCATGCCTCTGTTGCTGTCGACCATGTAATTCGTCCGCAATGGATGAGGACGGCTGCGGGATCTGTGACGAGTGCCTCGCCCCTTAGATCGGGATCACCCCTTGGGCGGGTGCCACACACCGATTGACGAGGATAGCGCGTCATGGCCGAGGCACCAGCTCGTGCTGACCAGCCGCGCTATTTCAGGACGCCCTTGATGCGCTCGACGTGATTTGCCGAACCACGGCCTTCCTCAGTAGCGGTAATCTCTTCGACGGTTAGACCCGTCGCGATGGCGAGATCGTCGAGGCTGTAGCCCTTGGCGAGGCGGCGGGAGGTGATGCTGTCATGAGCGTCTGCATGCTGGGGATTGGAAACGTGATCCATATCGGAATCCTTGTTGGGTGGTCGTGAACTCGGGGAGGCTAGCCTGGTTCCGTAGGACGGAGGACTATTTAGGTGAGGCTCCGTTGCCGGCTGCAAGCCGGAGCGCCCGAAGCTTGGCACTTTTCTCTTCGCGGTGGCGGCGCTCTTCTTCGGCCGCCTCCTGTGCCACCTTGCTCGTATGGTCGAATGCTGCCGCGCGTTCTTCCACGGTCAGAGTCCTGCGGATCCTGCTTACCATGAGGCCATCGTCTTTTTTGCTGAGGGTTTCCCCATAAGTGGTTGGCGAAGCGGTTGCTTTCAACGGCGGCGCCGCGATGGCAGACATCCTGCCAGCGCATCGCTACGCTCTTGCGCGTAGGGTCTGCAAGCACCATCTAATCCGTGCCGCCCCGCAATCAGCGCAGTCTCCGTAGCGACCTCTCCGTCGAGCGTCGATGATTGTGCGCGGGGTATGAGGGCGCTCCCGCATTTGGTCGAGTGCCCTCGGCTTGTCTTTCATCAAGCGCAGGATCGACATGCCAGCTCAGGATAGTCTTATCATCTTCTTCCACGGCATCGGTGCTTCTGGTGCGCAGTTGATGCCGCTCGCTACTTCCTGGCGTGCAGCCCTTCCGAATAGTCGCTTCGCCGCCCCGGATGCCCCGTTCACGCATTGGCGGGGACATCAGTGGTTCCGCATCGACGGCAATCCCCTCGCTCCCGAGAACATCAAATCAGCCCGGGAAGGATTCGACCGAACCGTGTCCGAGATCATTCGTCGAGAAGGGTTCGAGGCGAGGCTTGACCGTGTGGCCTTTGTCGGGGTGTCACAGGGTGCCATCGTCGCGCTCGATGGGGTTGCCTCAGGCCGCTGGCAGGTGGGCGCACTTGTCTCGTTTGCGGGTCTTCTTGCGCCGATGCAGGTTTCATCGCAG
>Ga0075364_10000177_pt1 | contig 28741 bp, 27 predicted proteins | sample EndMetdeltDD1764_FD_71517 | JGI IMG/M metagenome (GOLD analysis project Ga0075364, IMG submission 71517) | Populus endosphere microbial communities from Tennessee, USA - Endosphere MetaG P. deltoides DD176-4 | ecosystem: Host-associated > Plants > Roots > Endosphere | place: USA: Tennessee... | reverse complement strand
ACGACAGCCGAATTCGGCCCCGGCCAGTTCGAGATCAATCTAAAGCATCGCGCCGATGCGCTGGCTGCCGCCGATGATTGCCTGTACCTCAAGCGCGTCGCCGAACAGGCCGCGAAAAAACACGGGCTGAAATCCACCTGCATGGCAAAGCCCTATGGCGAGCACGCCGGTTCCGGCCTGCATGTGCATGCCAGCATTCTGGACGCGCACGGCAAGAACATTCTCGATGCGCAGGGCGGCGATCCGACGCTGCTGAAATCCATCACTGCGGGCATGCTGAAAACCATGCGGGATGCGCAGCTGATCTTTGCGCCCTTTGCCAATTCCTATCGCCGTTTCCAGCCGGGCTCGTTTGCACCGGTCGATATCGATTGGGGCATCGGCCATCGCGGCACAGCCATCCGCTTACCCGAAACCGATGGACCGGGTGCACGCATCGAACACCGTGTCGCCGGCGCAGACGCCAACCCTTATCTGCTGCTCGCCGCCATTCTCGGCGGCATGCTGCTGGGTCTGGAAAACACACTCGATCCCGGCCCGATGACCGAACCGGGCAAGGACGTCCCCCCCGGCACAAAAAAGCTGACCCACGACTTTCTCACCGCCGTCGAGGACTTTTCCGCCTCGCCTTTCATCCGTGACACTTTTGGCGAGCGCTATCAGAAGCTTTATGGCGATACCAAGCGCAAAGAAGCCATCGCCTACCTGCGCACGGTCAGCGATTTCGATTACCGCACATATCTGCCAAGGATGTGAGGATTTTCGACATAGGCATGAAAGCATTGCTGAAACGCGTCGCCATCGCCATCGCGGTCGCAGCCATGGTCATAATCGTCGCTGCAACCGCGCTCATTGCCGACGGGCTGATCGACCGCACCGAACCCACCGATGTGGCGGTGGTGCTCGGCTCGATGGTCATGGCCGACGGCACGCCCTCACCCCGGCTGCAAGCCCGGCTTGATCGCGGCATCGAACTTTATCGGGATAATCGCGTGCGCTTCGTATTGGTCAGCGGCGGCACCGGCAAGGAAGGTTTTAGCGAAGGCCTCGTCATGCGCGATTACGTCGTCGCACAAGGCGTGCCGGAAGATAGCGTGATCATGGACGAATTCGGCAACACAACCCGCGCCACGGCAGACAACGCCGCCCGGATGATGCGCGAGCGTAACCTCACATCAGCCATCGCCGTTTCGCAATATTTTCACCTCACCCGCACGCGCATGGCCATGCATGACGCAGGGATCGAACCTGTGGGAACGGCTCATGCCCGCATTTTCGAACTGCGGGACATCTATTCCATCGCGCGGGAAATACCGGCGATCGGCAAATATTGGCTGGGTGGTCGCTAGCGCATGTCTCCCGAAAGCGGTCACCGGTTTCGGGATAAACAAACAGCCAAAGCGCGACGCACTTTAGCGGGATCACTCCCCTCCGAACAACAGCGCCGAGACGATCTGCCCATGCGCACGCACGGTAAAGGCATCCGTGCGGGCCTCGCGAACCGCAAGCCGTTCGGCGGCCTGTGCCGGCGTTTCCAGCATTTCGGCCAGCAGGCGTTTTGCGCGCAGTTTGTCGGCGGATGCAATCGTGTCGATGGCGATGGTGCCGTCACCGAGATCCGTCTGAAGCACGAATTCCTGCGGCGGAAAATCCTCGCGGCCTTCGTTGATCACCTCGATCAGCGCGATATGGCGGACCTGGCCTTCGGGCATGCGCGGGTTGCGGCGCTGCAGGTCGCGGGTCCTGGCGTCCAGACGTCGGCACATGTCGGCGCGGCTGGCAAATACCGTCGCGATACCGGCCTTGGCATCGTCACAACTGGCGGCAAACTCTGGAAGTTCGAAGAGGATCTCCGGCTCCGGCGCAAACGAGCCGGCCGAAAACAGCGGATTAAACGCAATACCCATAATTCTGGCCCGTTCATTCGGACAGGAAAAAGAGGCGATCATGCCTCCTGCCTGATAAAAATGCCCCGAGGGGATATCCCGAACGCTAGGCCCGCATGCTTAAGGCCTGCTTAAGCGAAGCTATAAGTTCTCATCTAGTGATTGGTGCCGCCCGCTTGGCGCTCAAGGCGCAACCAGAACCTTCAGCTCACCGGCATGGATTTTCAGATGCATGTCACGCGCCATCGGCAAAAGCTCGCCATCGATAACGCAGCGCACATCGTGCCGGCTTTTGGGAAAATGCAGCTCTATCGAGGTCGCCGTCATCGCCGTCACTGCCGGGTTTTCCTTCAGCCGTCCGCGCAGAATATCCAGAAGCAGCTTCATCGCGGTCGGCGGCGTCAGCGGTTCGGCAATGTAGAAACCGAGTTTACCGCCGGTCAGATCGTCAGCGAACATCAACGCGTCACGGCCAAACTCGTTGTTCGACACCGAAATCGCCGAAACCTTGTGCAGACCGGTCTGGTCGCCGGTGCGAAACTCCATCTCGAAAACCGGCGGATTGAACACCACGCCGAGAGCTGCCCGCGTGCTGGCGCGGATTTTTCCCAGCCGCGAGGCAAAGTTCATCGAATTGCGGTAACGCACCATGCGCGCATGCATGCCGGCCGAAAACTGGTGAATGAAGGTGCAGTCGTTGGCGCTGGCAATATCGACATTCAGCACCTCGCCTTTTGCCAGCACGTCGAGCACGGACCAGATATCGAGCGGCAGTTTCAGCGAACGGGCAAACAGGTTCATCGTGCCGGCCGGCACCACGCCAAGCACCAGCCCGTGACGCCATGCGATGGAAGCCGCCGCCGAAATCGTGCCATCGCCCCCGCCGGCAATAAGGCCCTCGACACCCGGTTCGTCGGCGGCCCTCTCCATGGCCTCGACTACCTCCTTGCCAGCCACGACACGGCAATCGATCTCGTGCCCCGCATCGCGAAAGATCGTGTTCGCACGGTCGGCATACGCGGCCATGTCGGTCGTTCGGAAAGTTCCGCCGTCGCGGTTGAAGATGGCTACGAGTTTCATACGTTTCTTTCGGATGGAAAACCGGCCGATAACGGCTCAGCAGGAAATTGGTTGCATGGCATGCACTTAGCAAGATCAAGGCTGACAAAAAGCTGACTTGCAGCAATGCCACACAATTGCGTGATCGCAAAAACTCGATTCGTTCGGCTCTACCGCATTGCGAAATCTTATGTTAGCGTCATGTCAAGATCGCGCGATGTGATCTAGACCTCCAGCGCGGGCAGGCCGTTCCCTCGGCTTCGCCCGTTCTTTTTTGCGCTCCGCAGACACCTTTTAAAACATGACAGAACTATCCATACACAAGACCGCATCTGTTCGCGGCGATGTTCCGGCTTTGTCGCCGCTCGCCATCATTCTCATCGAGATCGCCCTTGCCGTGGGAGGGTTCGGCATCGGTACCGGTGAGTTCGTCATCATGGGCCTGCTGCCCGAAGTCGCCGCCACCTATCAGGTCAGCGTACCGGTTTCCGGCCATGTCATCAGCGCCTATGCGCTCGGTGTCGTTGTCGGCGCGCCCATCATCGCCGTGCTTGCCGCCAAGATGACACGGCGCACCCTGCTCCTGTCGCTGATGAGCGTGTTTGCCATCGGCAATATCCTCAGCGCCATGGCGCCGGATTTCTACTCCTTCACCATCCTGCGCTTCATCACCGGCCTGCCGCATGGCGCTTATTTCGGTGTTGCAGCGCTGGTAGCTGCTTCCATGGTACCGCCCAACAAACGCGCCCGCGCCGTTGGCCGCGTCATGCTGGGTCTCACCATCGCCACGCTGGTCGGTACACCGATTGCCAACCTGCTCGGCCAATGGCTGAACTGGCGCGCCGCCTTCTATCTGGTCGGCTTTATCGGCGCGCTCACCGTCGCACTGCTCTGGTATTTCCAGCCGCGCGACAAGGTGGCCGAAGGCGCCAGCATCAAGCGTGAACTCTCGGCCTTTGCCCGCGGTCAGGTCTGGCTCACGCTCGGCGTTGCCGCAGTCGGCTTCGGCGGCATGTTTTCCGTGTTCAGCTACATCGCCCACACGACCACCGAAACCGCCGGCATGCCCATCGCCATGGTCTCGGTCGTGCTGGCGCTGTTCGGCATCGGCATGAATGTCGGCAATATCGTCGGCTCGCGTTTGGCCGACGTCTCGCTCACCGGCACGATCGGCGGCACGATGATCTTCAACATCATCGTCATGACCGTGTTCGGCATGGCCGCGCAATATCCCGTTATTCTGTGCCTCTGCGTATTCCTGATCGGCTGCGGTTTTGCCGCAGGCCCCGCACTGCAGACACGCCTGATGGATGTGGCGGCCGATGCACAGACGCTGGCTGCCGCCTCCAACCACTCCGCCTTCAACATCGCCAACGCGCTCGGCGCATGGCTTGGCGGTTCGGTCATTGCACTCGGTTGGGGTTTTGCCGCCACCGGTTATGTCGGCGCATTCCTGTCGGCCGGCGGTTTTCTCGTTTTCCTCGCCTCGATGGCGCTGGAAAAGAAAACGGCCACCGCCGCCTGACACCGAAAATCGAGGCGGCGGGGCCAACCCGCCGCTCGCAACAGGCGCTTTGTCGCCTTGCACGCCTCATGTCGGCACGCCATGTTCACTCCCATGCAGCATAGCAAGGAGACAGGAATGCGCGCCGTCGGCTTTAACCAGAACCAGCCCATCACATCCGATAGTGCCCTTCTCGACATCGAGCTTCCGATGCCGGAGCCGCAGGGCCGTGACCTGCTGGTCGAGATCAGGGCCGTATCGGTCAATCCCGTCGATACCAAAACCCGCAAGAACGCCGTGGTCGAACCCGGCCAGTACAAGGTTCTCGGTTACGATGCGGCAGGCGTGGTGAAGGCTGTCGGTCCTGGCGTCAAACTGTTCCAGCCGGGCGATGAGGTCTATTATGCCGGCGCGATCAACCGTCAGGGCACCAATGCCGAATATCATCTGGTCGATGAACGGATCGTCGGCTCCAAGCCGAAAACGCTGAGTTTTGAGGAAGCTGCCGCCCTGCCGCTGACGGCAATCACCGCTTATGAGGCGCTGTTTCACCGCATGAAGGTTACCGACAAGGTGGCAGGCGCATGGAATGCCGTGCTTTTGATCGGCGGCGCCGGTGGTGTCGGCTCGATTGCCATCCAGCTTCTGCGTGAACTGTCGGACGTTACCGTCATCGCCACCGCCTCACGGCCGGAAACGCAGGCATGGGTGCGCGAACTCGGTGCCCACCATGTCATCGATCATTCGAAACCGCTTGCCCCCCAGATCGCCGAAATGGCCATCGGCCAGCCGGGTTTCGTGTTCTCCATCACCCAGACGGATCAGCATCTTTCCAACGTGCTGGAACTGATCGCGCCGCAGGGCCGCTTTTCGCTGATCGACGACAGCGCCGACGTCATCGATCTGAGACCCTTCAAGCGCAAATGCCTGTCGGTGCATTGGGAAATGATGTTTGCGCGCCCTGTCTTCCAGACCGCCGACATGATCGAGCAGCACAAGCTTCTCAATCACGTGTCCGAACTGGTGGATGCCGGAAAGATCCGCACGACGCTTTCGGACGTGCTCGGTCCCATCAACGCGACCAACCTGAAAAAGGCGCATGCGCTGATCGAAAGCGGCACTGTGCGCGGCAAGCTGGTCCTGTCAGGCTTCTGAAACGCAAAAGGCCCGCCGTGGTTGACGGCGGGCCTTTGTATCGAAGGAAATACCGAGGATCAGACAGTCGTTGCCTGAATGACGACCACGCGCGCGCCGGTCTGAACGCGCTCGTAAAGATCGATGACATCGTGGTTCATCATGCGGATGCAGCCGCTCGACATGGCATGGCCGATCGATTTCGGCTGGTTGGTGCCATGGATACGGAACATCGTGTCGTTGCCGCCGCGATAGAGATACATGGCGCGGGCGCCGAGCGGGTTGTTCGGGCCACCCGGCATGCCGCCGGCCAGCTTGCGATAACGCTCTTCGCGGCGCTGCATGTTTGCGGTCGGGGTCCATGTCGGCCATTCGGCCTTGCGACCGACATAGGCATTGCCTGAAAGCGCCAGACCGGCGCGGCCGACGCCGACGCCGTAACGGATCGCCCGGCCACTATCGAGAATGAAATAGGCACGGCGTGCCGGCGTGTCGACAACGACGGTGCCGGGGGCATAATTGGAAGCATAGGCGACTTCCTGCCGGCGCAGTTCCGGATCGATCTGGTCGATCGGCACCTGCTTCATCGGAAAACGTTCCTCAGGCAGCGCAGCGTAATTGGTCTGATGATTGACTGTCGTGGCACTGCATCCGGCGAGGAACAGCGGCAGGCCGAACATCAGGCCGCGGCGGGAAATCGACATGAATTGTGTCCTTGGTGAGTCGAGAAGATGGCCAAGGATTAGGAATTCATGGTTAATGAACCGCTAAGGAAAAATCCCCTGTCAGCGTTTTGTTAAGATGTGGGGCGATGATGCTGTCTTGCGCCCGCATTGTAACGCCTTCCGAGCAATGGTAATCTTCGTATGAATGGAGGCTCGCCATGCAAACGACGGTAATGATCGATGACGATCTGATCGCCGATGCCAAACACTTCACCGGAATTCAGGAAACGTCTGCGGTTGTCAAAATGGCCCTGACCCGTCTCATCCAACAGGAAGCCGCCCGCCGGCTGGCGCTCCTTGGAGGAACAGAACCGGACTTCAAGGCGGCACCTCGCTGGCGTTCAGACGACGCGTGATATTGGTTGATACGGTGATATGGGCCGATCATTTCGGCAAACCGGATTCACGACTCATTGGTTTACTTGAAGAGGGTCAAGTCCATACCCATCCTCATATCATTGGCGAACTGGCGTTAGGAAACTTGCGCCAGCATGATATCGTTATCAGCTATCTGAAACGCCTACCGCAATCGGCAGTCGCTTCAGATGACGACGTATTGGCAATGGTACGACTGCACCGGCTATCCGGCTCGGGCATAGGCTATTCAGACGCCCATATCATGACCTCGGCATTACAAAGCCCCGGTATGTTGCTTTGGACACGCGACCGACGCCTCAATGCCGTCGCGCATCGCTTTGGACGAGGTTGGACGTCGGATTGATCAAAAGCCCTCCGACCATCCCCTCCCTCACATATTCTGATAAACCGGTCCTTCCGCACCCTGCGGCGGTACCCAGTTGATGTTCTGGTTGGGGTCCTTGATGTCGCAGGTCTTGCAGTGCACGCAGTTCTGCGCGTTGATGACGTAAACCTCCTCGCCATCCTTCTCGACCCATTCATAAACGCCGGCCGGACAGTAACGTGTCGAAGGCCCGGCATAAACGTCATGTTCCGAACGCTTCTGCAGGTCCATATCCTTCACCTGAAGATGCACCGGCTGGTCTTCCTCATGATTGGTGTTGGAGAGAAAGACGGATGACAGGCGGTCGAAGGTCAGAACACCATCCGGCTTCGGATAGTCGATCTTTTTGTGTTTTGCCGCCGGCTCCAGCGATTGAGCATCGGTCTTGCCGTGCTTCAGCGTGCCGAAGAAGGAAAAGCCGAACAGCTGGTTGGTCCACATGTCGAGCCCACCGAGGCCGACGCCGAGGATGGTGCCAAGCTTCGACCACAGCGGCTTGACGTTTCTGACCCGCTTCAGGTCCTTGCCGATCGGGCCGTCGCGCCACTCGTTTTCGATCTCGACCACTTCGTCATTGGCGCGGCCGGCTGCCAGCGCATCGGCCAGCTTTTCCGCTGCCAGCATGCCGGAGAGCACGGCGTTATGGCTGCCCTTGATGCGCGGCACGTTGACGAGACCGGCGGAACAGCCGATCAGAGCGCCACCCGGAAACGTGAGTTTTGGAACCGACTGATAACCACCCTCGGTAATCGCACGCGCGCCGTAAGACAGGCGTTTCGCCCCCTCGAAGGTCGGGGCGATGGCCGGATGCGTCTTGAAGCGCTGGAACTCTTCGAACGGATAAAGATAGGGGTTCTTGTAATTGAGGTGCACGACGAAACCGACCGCCACCTGATTGTCTTCGAGATGATAGAGGAAAGAACCGCCGCCGGTCTTCATGTCGAGCGGCCAGCCGAACGAGTGCTGCACCAGACCGAGTTTGTGGTTTTCCGGCTTAACCTGCCAGAGTTCCTTGATGCCGATGCCGAATTTCTGGACGTCGCGATCCTTCGACAGCTCGAATTTTTCGATCAGCTGTTTTGCCAGCGACCCGCGAACACCTTCGCCGATCAGCGTGTATTTGCCGAGAAGCTCCATGCCGCGGGTAAAGTTCGGGCCGGGTTCGCCATTTTTCTCGATGCCCATATCGCCGGTCGCGACACCACGGACCGCGCCGTTTTCATCGTAAAGAACTTCCGATCCGGCAAAGCCCGGATAGATCTCGACGCCAAGGCTTTCGGCCTTTTCGCCGAGCCAGCGACAGACATTGCCGAGCGAAACGATATAGGCGCCGTGATTGCTCATCAAAGGCGGCATCAGCATGTTGGGAAGGCGAACGGAACCGGCAGGGCCGAGCAGCAGAAAATGGTCGGCGGTCACTTCGGTCTTGAAGGGATGTCCCCCCTCCTCGCGCCAGCCGGGCAGAAGCGCATCGATACCGGCCGGATCGACCACAGCGCCCGACAGAATATGCGCACCGACTTCGGCGCCCTTTTCCAGAACGACGACCGAAAGGTCCGGGTTGATCTGTTTCAGACGGATCGCAGCGGCAAGGCCCGACGGACCGGCGCCAACGATCACAACGTCGAATTCCATCGATTCACGCTCGGGAAGTTCTGTCGCCTCGGTCATATCTCGTTCCCTTTCTGCACCCGCCACCGCTTATGTGGTCGTTTTTCTTTGACAAAAGCATCGGGCCTTGTCGACCCAGGAATACGACGCAAGCCATGCGTTTTCCGGCATGCGGCATCACACCATATTACGTTTACGTTCACGTAATATAAAACTCAAGATACCGCCACCAAGTTCCCTTTGCCTGATCCGGCAGGCTTCCTATAACTGCATCACGCTTTCAGAAGGCGAAATGGAAGGAAGAAAAATGGATCTCGGAATTTCCGGCAAGCGCGCCCTCGTGCTCGCCTCCTCACGCGGCCTTGGGCTTGGCATTGCAACAGCTTTGGCGCGCGAAGGCGCAAATGTGCTTCTGGTCGGCCGCTCGGGCGACAAGCTGGCGGAAAACTGCAAGGCCATCAATGCAGAAGGCAAAGGCAAGGCCGACTGGGTCTGGGGCGATCTTTCCGACGAAAACTTCGTTGAAGCCATGGTCGCCGCCGTCAAGGAAAAGCTCGACGGCATCGATATCCTTGTCAACAATACCGGTGGCCCGACGCCGGGTGTCGCCACCGAAATGACCGTGGACAAGCTCTCCACCTTTTTCGAGACGATGGTCCTGAAGGTCATCACGCTCACCAACACGCTGCTGCCGCAGATGAAGGAACAGGGCTGGGGTCGCATCCTCACCGTCGCCTCTTCCGGCGTGTTCGAACCGATCCCCAATCTTGCGCTCTCCAACACGTTGCGCTCGGCGCTGGTCGGCTGGAACAAGACACTCTCGACCGAAGTCGCCAATTCCGGTGTTACCGTCAACATGCTGCTGCCGGGCCGCATCCACACCGACCGTATCGATGAATTGGACGGCGCCAATGCCAAAAGGCAGGGGAAAACCGTGGAAGAAATCCGCGCCGCTTCGCTGAAAACCATTCCGGCCGGCCGTCTCGGCAAGGTCGAGGAATTTGCCGCAGCCGGCGCGTTTTTGTGCTCGGAACCGGCCAGCTACATCACTGGCAGCATGCTGCGGGTCGATGGCGGCGCCGCAAAATCCATTTGATTCGAATATAAGCATAAAGCTTTACTTTAATTGCGCTTCGTCAATTGAAGATAGCTAAACACCCATAATCTATGGGCTCTCCGATTATTCCATCGGAGGCATTTATGCTCGAAGCACTATTCGGAGGGGGCTACCAGTCCCCTCCGGCCAATAACAACACCAATACCCAACCGACGACCTCGCCTTCGCAACCGTCCGAACCGGCAACCGGCACGACGCAGCCCGAAGAAGACGAAACGGTGGAAGACGGCATGCCGGCCGACTACGACGACGGCACCTATTCGCCGGCACCGGTAACGGACGACAATTCAGCCGAAGAGACCACCGCCGAACAGCCGTCAGACGAACCGGCCGTCAGCGAGCCCGTTGCATCGGAAGAAGCCACCGCAACTCCCGCACCGGCTCCGGTCGCGACCGCCCCTGCCGAGGAAGAGGACGAAGAGGCCGACAGCGAGAGCCCGGCCGCGACCGAACCGGCCGTCAGCGCACCGTCGCAGCCTGCCCCCGCTCCCACACCGTCGAACGACAATTCGGCAGAGCCACAACCATCGGAAGATATCGCCACAGACACGACGGTTACCACCGCCGTGGCGACAAAACCCGATCCGGTCGCGCGTATCACCGATCTGATTGCCAGCTACGAAAAGCTGCTTTCGGAACCGGAAGTGGACGAAAACGAACAGGCCCGTACCCGCGCGATGGAACTGGCGCAGAACCGCACGCTCACCAGCCTGCTCGACAGCCTGTCGAGCGCGGACGCACGTGCCGTTCAAACGTCGCTGGATGACGATACCGGCAAGGATCAGGTTTCGCTGATTACCAAATATTATGCCGAGGCGGGTCGCTGACCCACTGCTTTTCGGCATGACGAAAACGAGGCCGCATCGTATGATGCGGCCTCGTCCGTTTTATCGGGAAACGTCTGTTTTTGGAGGAAAGCATGCGCCTTGCCAGAGTGTTGCTGACGATCATCGGAGGGCTTGCGGTTTTGATCGGCCTTGTCTGGATCGGTCAGGGAACCGGTCTTTTCCCCTACCCGGCCTCCAGCTTCATGATCAACCAATCACCCTGGATCCTGCGTGGCCTTATCGTAGCACTTGCGGGCGCTGCAATCGTCTGGGCAGCCCGGCGTTTTCTGCGCTGATCAGCGTGTTCCGACAATACTCGGCAGATCGGCAATCAAGCTGTCGCGCACGGTAAAACTGATCGGCTTGTCGGTGTGGCGCTTGGTGTCGACCAGCAACCGCGCAAAGATCACTTGCCGGTCTTCCCGCTGCGCCCAGCCCACGAACCAGCCGACCGGCCGCTTCGGGTCCGACTTTCCTTTGGCGTCGCGCAACCAGCCCGCACCGGTCTTACCCTGAATGCGCCAATCGGCATTGCCCTTGAAGGCCGGCACGATCTGTTTGGTCTTTTCCACCGCATCCGCCGAAATCGGCAGCTTGCCGTCGAGAAAACGTTTCAGAAACGCCACCTGTTCATCCGGCGAAATTTTTAAGGACGACATCAGCCAGGATTCGGTCAGCCCATCCGTATTGCCCGGCCCGCCTTTCACATCGCCATTGCCATAACCGAAACCGCGCACATAATCGCCGAACGCTTTTTTCCCAAGCTTGCGGGTTATCTCCTGCGAATACCAGACAATGGAATCCCGCTCCCATATGGTCGGGTCGGTATCCTGCTGCTCGCGTTTCGAGCGGTTGAATTTGGCCTGATAGGGCCAGCGCGGGTTCTGCGCATCGATAAGAATGCCCGCATCGTAACCCATCATGGCCAAAGGCAATTTGAAGGTCGATTGCGGATAAAAACCCTGATCGCAGGTACCTTTGCGAAAAATCGTCTCGCCGCTTTTGGCATCGACAATGACCGTGCATTCAACCTTTTCGGCGGCAGATGCCGCGGAGGAATTGCTCAAAGCCATTGCGAACCCGAGAGACAGGGCCGCAAGACAGGATCGTCGAAAAATCATCATCAAAAAACTCTCCGTGTTGTTGCTGCCATGTCTACGGTCTGTTGCGAGCCCCAATCAAACGATGATATCTGCGGCGAGCCATCAATTTTTCTAGGCCTTGACCATGGTTCGCCCGCATCTGCCACTCAATGCGCTCCGCGCTTTCGAAGCCGCTGCCCGTCACCTGAGTTTTACCCGCGCAGCCATCGAGCTTTGTGTCACACAGGCTGCCGTCAGCCATCAGGTAAAGCTGCTGGAAGAACGTATCGGCGTCACCCTGTTCCGCCGTCTGCCGCGCGGCCTGATGATCACCGAGGAAGGGCTGGCCATGCTGCCCATCCTGCAGGAATCGTTCGACCGAATGGCCGGCGTGCTGGAACGTTTCGAAGGCGGCCATCTGCGCGAAGTACTCACCGTCGGTGCGGTCGGCACGTTTACGGTCGGCTGGCTTCTGCCGCGGCTCGACGATTTTGCCGAACACCACCCGTTCATCGACCTCAGGCTTTCCACCAATAACAACCGTGTCGATATCGCCGCCGAAGGGCTGGATTATTCGATCCGTTTCGGCAATGGCGCATGGCACGATATCGATGCCGAACCGCTGTTCGAAACGCCGCTTTCGGCGCTCTGCCTTCCCTCCATCGCAAGAACATTAAAAAGCCCGGAAGACGTCATCGCGCAGCGCCTTTTGCGCTCCTACCGCGCGGATGAATGGCCAGGCTGGTTCGAACAGGCGGGCATATCCGCGCCACCGATCCGTGGCCCGGTATTCGATAGCTCCATCCTGATGGTGGATGCCGCCATTCAGGGATTTGGCGTGGCGCTCGCGCCACCGCTGATGTTCTCCCGCCAGATTGCGTCAGGCGATCTTGAGCAGCCATTCGACATTACCGTGTCTCGTGGAAAGTATTGGCTGACCCGGCTGAAATCGCGCAGCGTCACACCTGCCATGCAGGCGTTTCGCACATGGCTGCTGGAACAGGCCGAAGCAACCGCCTGACAAGCGTCAAACTTGCCGTCGCGGCTTGCCATCCGTCCGGCCCTGTGGCATCAGGCGCGCTCGCTATTTTCGGGCGGCTTTGGCGCGCCCCTTTCGTTCGGGGCAATAGGTCCCGTTCCATTCATTTCTGACGGTTTTTAGGAGCACGACCATGTCACGGGCGCTCGGGCTTGATTTCGGCACGACCAATACTGTTCTCGCACTGGCGCAGGACGATAACACTACCAATTCCATGTCGTTTACCAGCAGCGCCGGCACGACCGATTCCATGCGCACCGCGCTTTCCTTCATGAAGGATGCGCAGCTTGGCGCGCAGGCGTTGAAGGTCGAGGCCGGACAGGCGGCCATCCGCCAGTTCATCGACAATCCGGGCGACGCGCGCTTTCTGCAGTCGATCAAGACCTTCGCCGCAAGCCCGCTCTTTCAGGGCACGCTGGTGTTTGCACGCCGTCATTCTTTCGAAGACCTGATGGAAGTGTTCTTGAACCGTCTGAAGTTTTATGCGGACGGCCAGTGGCCCTCGGATATTTCCCGCCTCGTCGCCGGTCGCCCGGTACATTTTGCCGGCGCCAACCCGGATCCGGCTTTGGCCACCGAGCGTTATAACGCGGCACTCACCCGCATGGGCTTTCCGGAAATCCATTACGTCTACGAACCCGTCGCAGCCGCCTATTATTTTGCCCAGACGCTGAAAAGCGACGCCAATGTTCTGGTCGCCGATTTTGGCGGCGGCACAACCGACTATTCGCTGATCCGCTTCGAGCGTGTGGCCGGCAAGCTGAAGGCAACGCCGATCGGCCATTCCGGCGTCGGTATCGCCGGCGACCACTTCGACGCCAAGATGGTCGATCAGCTCGTCGCGCCGGAAATCGGCAAGGGCACGCATTTCAAGAGTTTTGACAAGATTCTGGACGTCCCGGCCGGTTATTACGCCAACTTCTCGCGCTGGAACCAGCTGTCGATCTTCAAGACCACCCGTGAATTCACCGATCTGAAATCGCTGGTGCGCTCGGCAACCGATCCCGACAAGCTGGAACTGTTCATCGATCTCGTCGAGCACGATGAAGGTTATCCGCTCTATCAGGCAATCTCAGCCACCAAGATGGCGCTATCGGCATCGGAAGAGGCAGAATTCCACTTCTCGCCTCTCGGCAAGGCCGGCCACAAGACAGTCAAACGCGCCGATTTCGAAACCTGGATCGCCGACGATCTTTCCAAGATCGAAGGCGCGCTCGATGACGTGCTGGAGAAGACCAACACCTCGGCGGACCAGGTCGACAAGGTGTTCCTGACCGGCGGCACCTCCTTCGTGCCTGCCGTGCGCAAGATCTTCACCGAACGTTTCGATGCTTCCAAGATCGAAAGCGGCGGCGAACTCCTGTCGATCGCCCACGGCCTGGCTCTGATCGGTGAAAGCGGCGATGTGGGAGAATGGGCGGCGTAAAGCTGCCAACCTCACCTGCAATTTCCGATACCACGTGCTAGTGTCCATCCATGAAACCGCGAGACTGTCGATGGATGGGCATAAGGATATAGACCGTGCGATGCTTCTCGAAGCATTCGACCGCCTCGGCAATGCCGCGGCGGAACACGGCACGATGATCGATATCGTCGTTTATGGCGGATCGGCGCTCATGTTCGCCAGCAATTTCCGGTTCGCCACCGGCGATGTCGATATCGCTCCTCTCGGAGACAACAAACCCGACTGGTTCGATGCGGTCGTGGCGCGGATCGCCTTGGAGTTAGGCTTCAAGGAAGGCGAAGACTGGCTGAACGACGCAGTGGATTTCCATCTCAGCCGGTTGGCGACGCGCCAAGCCGATCATTGGGAATACGGCACATTTCCACGCACCGGTGATACAGCCGGCCTGCGCGTCTATGTGCCGACCGCGGAATACATGCTCGCGCTCAAGCTGAAGGCCATGCGTGTTCTCGATCCTTCGAAAGGCGAGCAGGAAACAAACGACATCCAGAAACTGCTGCGGGTCAACGACATTGCCGATATCGATGCGGCGATGAATATTCTCGGCAAATACTTTCCGATGTCCGCCAAACACGACGACAAACGCTTTTTGCTCCAGCAATTGTTCAGCTTCGACAAGGAGGATGGCGATGCGCCCGTCTACCCTGCACGAACTCTCTGAGCGAGTTCTGGCCGGAGCAGATCCGGTCAAGGCATTTTCCGAATTTCTCGATCATTTCTACGACCGGGCAACCGATCGCCAAATGCTGGATTGCATTGAGAACGAGCCGTTGATCGTCGGCGATGAAAAGCTCGATGCGCTTTACGCAGCAGCAGCCGAATATCTGGCAAAACGATATCGTTTGAAGCGCATTCCCGCCTGGGTGAGCGGACCGTACCGTCGGCTGCCCCAGCCTTGGTTCACACAGGCCGACGAAAGCCTGCGGGAATATCTCACCTACACCTCCCCTGCCGAATTCCGCTCGCGCAACATTTTTACAGAGGCGGTGCCCTTGAGAAGAGCGCGGACATGGCAGGCCGAACAAAGGCTGCAACAGCGCCTTGCAGCCGCATGAGCCCTGACATTCCGGGTATAGGCCGCGCCAAGGCGGTTTCCACCCGCAAGCTTCATGCTATAGGGTAACCCCATGAACCCCAGCGCCACCAATCTCTCCTCCTCAGAGCTTGCCGCCCTTCTGCATTTTTATGCGGATGCCGGTGTCGAGTGGCTGCTGGAAGACGAGCCGGTGGATCGTTTCGCTGAGTTCGCCGAACAACAGGCGGCGCGGGCAAGCCGTCAGCAGCAGCCCCCCGCACCGCAGCAGACCCTGTTTCAGCAAGATCGCCCGCAGCAAAACGGCGATGCGCTTGCCCCGCAGGGCAAGGTCGCGCCCGGCCGCGCACCGCCGCCACCACCGCGTCCTTCCACCACGCCGGTCGCCATTCCCGACGATCAGGCGATTGCCGCCGCCCGTTTTGCCGCCGATAGCGCCCGTTCGCTCGATGAGCTGAAGGTCGCGATGGAAGCATTCGGCAGCTGCAATCTCAAGCACGGCGCCCGTTCGACCGTGTTTGCCAGCGGCAATCCGTCTTCCGGCATCATGGTCATTGGCCCGATGCCGAATGCCGATGATGATCGTGACGGCTTGCCGTTTTCCGGCCGTCAGGGCCAGATGCTCGACCGCATGCTGGCGGCCATCGGCCTGTCGCGCGACACCGTTTTTCTTACCAATGCCGTGCCGTGGCGTCCGCCAGGCAACCGCACGCCCTCGCCCGCCGAAATGGAAATCTGCCGACCGTTCATCGAGCGCCAGATCGCCCTTGCCGAACCCAGGCTGATGCTTTTGCTCGGCAACTTTACCGCTAAATGCCTGATCGGCGGCGATGCCTCGATCTTCTCCATCCGTGGCGCATGGCAGGATATCAAGATCGGCGACATGACCGTTCCGGCACTTGCCAGCCTGCACCCGCAGGATCTCATGGCTGCCCCTGCAAACAAGGCGCTTGCATGGCAGGATCTGCTTGTTTTTAAGGCAAGACTGGCTGATCTCTAGCCAAAATTACAATCGATTAAAGAAATATGACAAAAGCCATGCGAGTCCCGCATGGCTGCACGGCTTTTGCGTGCATTGCGCAAATCGCGCTGCACTGCGATATATTCACCATGTCTTGGGAGGAATTCTGGTTTAAGGAACCAAGGCAATGACCACGAACACCCGCCCGATCCATTCGGGCTTTGAAAGCCTCCAGTTTGCCGGCCTGTCCGCGCGCACGACCGAGGGCTACCATCATTTCGGCTCGGCCACCAACGAGCAGCTGACCGCAGCAGGTTTTGCCCGCCGTGGCATGTTGACCCGCCCGACTGCCGTTTTTGCGGATTTTCGCGAGCGTTGATCTCTTTGGCGGTCATCGCCGCCATTCTTGATATCCGCACATACGGCGTCAGGTCTTTTGATCTGGCGCATATCGCGTTTTCAGGATCGCGACATAATTCCTCATAGCATGCCCTGGCGTACCGGCCTCAAGGGTTGATTTTCTCCCGGCGGCACGGTGCGAGATTTTAAAGCATCAGCGCCTCATCGTGCATTCGTTCGCACAGTGGCGCAGCCAGAGCGGTTCTTTTGACAGGACCGTCTCCAAGGGAGTGACGACAATGAAGTTGAACATTCATCCCCTGCGCAGCCTTCGCGAAAACCTGCGTGACATCGGCACCGCCGTGAATGCGTCGCGCCAGTACACCCGCTCGACTCGCAGCAAAAAAGCGCCGCAATCGGACGCCGGCATTCATTTCTGAAAGCGTTACCGGCAAAGCCACTGGTGGAAATCACATAAAAACAAGGCGGCTATGATCGCCGCCTTGTCCTCAGTGTGTCATGTTTTCTCAGCGGCCTACTGTTTCAATCGAGCCGCTGCGTCGTGCATGTCTTTCAGACCATCCTCGATGCTGACATTCTCGGTCATGATCATATCATGCGTGCGATCGAGGATCAGGTTCAATTGCGGCGCATTCATCACCACGGGAAGCTGCAGATAGGTTTTTGGCGATTGCAGCGCGCCGCGGCTCGTTTCATCTTTCGGAAAACCATCAAGTCCGGCAATCTGCGCAACGACAGCCTCATCCAAACCCGACGGCAGGGTACCGGTCGATGCGATAATCTTGGCTCCCTCGGGCCCCGCAACCCATTCGATGAAATCGAGAGCTTCCTGCTTGTGGCGGGAATTCTTGTTCACGCCAAGCGACGTGATCTGCGAAGCGGTGGTGCCCGGTTCAACACCCTCGGCATGCGGAAGCGAGGCAATGGCCCAGCTTTTGCTGCGTGCTTCGCCGCTTTTTACCTTTTCGATCAAGGTCGCGACAAACCACGACCCCATGGGCATCATCGCGACCTGTTCATTAAAGAAGGGACCGGAATAATGCGTAGCCGAGGTCTTTAGCGAAGCGTAGGTCTGGACGGTGCCATCCTGCTGCATCTTCAGCGCCTGCTGATACCAAGGCGCCAGGAAATTGAAATCGCCGCTCACCAGCGAGTTCTTGCCATCCAGCGTTCCAAACACCTGCACCAGCGTTGCCCATGTGTGGGTGTGAGCACCATAGACCTTGTTGACGCCAAATCCTCGCGTCAACGCCGCCGCTTTTTCGTAATAGGCATCCCAGCTCATGTCATTGGTCGGATATTCCACGCCTGCGGCATCGAACAGATCCTTGTTGTAGTAGAGCAGCCATCTGTCGGTCCTAAACGGCAGGCCGAAATAACTGCCATCCACAGACAAAGCCTGGGTATCGGGCGTATCGACCGGCTCCTTCAGGGCTGTCGTCAAATTCTCGAGCGTGTTGGCTCGCACCAGCTGAATATAGTTCGGAACATCCTTGATCTGAATAATGTCGAGATTGGTGGCACCGCCGGAAAGCTGGGTCATGACCATCTGGCCGTAATCTGCCGAGCCTAGATCGGTATGCTCAATCTTGATGTTCGGATTTTTCTGCTCGTAGGCGTCGATCAGCGGCTTGTAGTAGGCAACGCTCGACCAGTCCCAAAGCGCCCAGTTCAATGTCACCTTATCCTGCGCAAACGCAGAAACCGGCGCAATGCCGATTAGAGCCGCGAGCAGGCTCAGCTTAAATTTTCGCATTCATAACCCTCCCTTTTCAATCCTAACAATCGGAAACCTTGCTGACGCGGCACCTCCTCAGGGCCGCAGTCAGCACAAACTTGTTATCTTCTTGTTGACAAGCATACCAACATGATCGGAACAACCTGTCAAGCTGAGCGGAATACAGGCAGGTTGTAGGCAACATGTATGGTTACAAGGCTCGAAATCCTTCAACTTTTCGATATAAGCTTGTCCGGTTCGCATCCTGAGGTACACGACATGGATCCTTTCGATCTCCGACCGCGCGATACACTTGCTGATCGTATAGAGAACCAGTTGCGCGAAGCGATTGCCGGTGGTGCTTTTCAGGTTGGGCATAAGCTTCCAAGCGAAGCGCAGCTCACCGAAGCATTCGGCGCGAGCCGCACTGTCGTGCGTCAGGCGCTTGCTTCACTTCGTCGCGCCGGACTTGTGGAGGCCCGTCAGGGCGCTGGCGTGTTTGTCGTGGCGCACATGCCGCAGGCGCTATTGAAAACATCGCTCCAGTCAGGCGCGCAACACCTGCATCTCGCCTCTTCCCTGGAAATACTCGAAATTCGCGCGCCTGTGGAGATCGCCGCCGCCGGGCTGGCTGCAGCACGCCGGTCACCGGCGCAGGAACAACAGTTGTTCGAACTGCACTCGGAATTTCTGACATGCATGCGTGAAGGCAAGCCGGCGCGGGAGGCGGATTATAATCTTCATCTCGGCATCGCCCGTGCTGCCGGCAATCCACAGTTCATCCGCTTCCTGCAGGATTTCGGGCAGACCACCATTCCGCGGGTAAAAATCGTGCCTGAACACGATGGCGGAGCTCGCCACCAGTATATGGAATTGCTTGCTGCAGAACATCACGCAATCGTTCTTGCGATTTCCCAGCGCGATACGCAGACGGCGGAAGAAGCCATGCGCAAACATCTCCACGGCAGCCAGGTACGTCATCGTGCCCTCCTGCAGGAAGGCGCGGGCGAAGCATCGCCGTTTCACCCCGATGAAATATAGTCCCAGCCCCTGAACAGATCAGGCTGGCGGCGTCGCCTTGCGGGCGGCCTTGCGTTCCAGCCCCAGCTTGTGTTCGCGGTAGATGATGAAGATACCGGCTGACACCGTGATTGCCGTACCGATCAGCATGGTCACGGTCGGAATATCGCCGAACAATACGAAGGCGAGAGCGATGCCGAGCAGGATCGAGGTGTAGTCGAAGGGCGCCACGGTGGAGACATCGGCGTTGCGGTAGGCCTCAGTCAGCAGCAGCTGCCCCAAACCACCGCAAAAACCCGAGGCAATCAGGAAAAATGCCTGCCAGAAGGTCAGCGGCAACCAGCCGAATGGTATCGTGACAAGCGCCAGAACTGCGCCCGACAGCGAAAAATAAAGAACGATGGTCGAGGTCTTTTCGGTGCTGACCAGCTGACGTGTCTGGATCATCGCAAAACCGGCGAGAAACGACGACATCAGCACAGAGGCAGCACCGATTGCCTGGCCGCTGCCAAAGCCGCCATCATTGAACATGGTGAGCTTCGGCCATGAAATGATCATCACGCCGAGAATACCTATCGCCACCGCAGACCAGCGATAGATACGGACTTTTTCCCCGAGGAAAACGGCCGCGCAGATGACGCCCATCAGTGGTGAGGCATAACCGATGGCAATCGCATCCGGCAGCGGCAGGTGCACCAGCCCGTAAAAGCCGAAACCCATCGACAGGATGCCGAGAAAACCGCGCTTGAAATGGCCGAAAGGATTGTTGGTGTAAAACGCCGCTTTCAGATCGCTGCGGAAAGCCAGATAGGCCATGATCGGCACCAGCGCGAAAGCCGAGCGGAAAAAGGTCACCTGCCCCGCTTCGACCTCGGGGCCTGCCGCCTTGATGCATGTCTGCATGCCAAGAAAGGCGACAACGGAGAACAGTTTCAACGCGATCCCCTTGAGGGGATTGACCGCTTCGGGCGCCATCTCGGACTCGTTGTGAAGGCAGGTCGGAGAAACCGCCTGCGTGAAATTGAAATATCAGTTGGTATGCCAATCAATGTGGCCAAAAAGAGTTCACATCTTCTTACGAAGCGGTGATTTCCAGGAATAGAGCGAGATAAGGCGCAAAGGCCGCAGAACAGGATGCGGCCAACCGTCTCATCTGACCGGCCACAGGCCAAACCAAGTATTAATGATAAAAATCAAAACCGGTCGCCGCTGGGTCGCGAGCCAAGCTTCTGCCAAGCGGGACATCGGTTCTCCTCGAAACGGCAATGTCTCAATTCGAAACACCCGAATTGGTGGCTTATGCCAAGCAGAATATCCATATCTTGAGACCAAAAAAGGTGGTTTGCCACCGATACCATCATTGATTAGTAAGCTATAATCGCCACACGCCGCTGCAACATTTTGGCACTGCGGTGCAGAACTTTAGCAATCGTTCAGCTTTGGCTGCCATTATCCCGGCAACTCTTGGCTAACATCAAGAAACCCGCCTTTAATATTTGCTATTTCCAGGAAAGATCATGCGCACAGACACTGGTCAGATCGTCAATCTGGCAGACTATCGCCCCACGGACTTTGTTCTTGAGCGCGTGGACCTGACGTTTGAACTGGACCCGACCAATACAAAGGTCGATGCCCGTCTGATCTTTCATCGCCGTGAAGGCGTCGATCCGAAAGCGCCGCTGGTGCTGGATGGCGATGAGCTGAAACTGTCCGGCCTGCTGTTCGACCAGAAGGAAGTGCCGGCCAGTCAGTATGACGCGACGCCGGAACTGCTGACAATTCGTGACCTGCCGGCGGAAGCGCCGTTTGAGATCACCATCACCACCTATATCAACCCGGAAGCCAATACGCAGCTGATGGGCCTTTACCGCACCAACGGCATCTATTGCACCCAGTGCGAGGCCGAAGGCTTTCGCCGCATCACCTATTTCCCGGATCGCCCGGACGTTCTGGCGCCCTATACGATCACCATTATCGGTGACAAGGCGGCCAACCCGGTCATGCTCTCCAACGGCAATTTCCTCGGCGGTGCCGGTTATGACGAAGGCCGCGCCTTCGCCGCATGGTTCGATCCGCATCCGAAACCGAGCTATCTCTTCGCACTCGTCGCCGGTGATCTTGGCGTCATCGAAGACAAGTTCACCACCATGTCGGAGCGTGAAGTCACGCTGAAGATCTATGTCGAGCACGGCAAGGAAGACCGCGCCCATTACGCCATGGATGCCTTGAAGCGCTCCATGAAGTGGGACGAGGAACGGTTTGGCCGCGAATACGATCTCGACATTTTCCAGATCGTCGCCGTCTCCGATTTCAACATGGGAGCCATGGAGAACAAGGGCCTCAACGTCTTTAACGACAAATACGTTCTGGCCGACCCGGAAACCGCCACCGATCAGGATTACGCGAATATCGAGGCGATCATCGCCCACGAATATTTCCACAACTGGACCGGCAACCGCATCACCTGCCGCGACTGGTTCCAGCTGTGCCTGAAGGAAGGCCTGACCGTCTATCGCGACCACGAGTTTTCCGCAGACATGCGCTCGCGTGCCGTCAAGCGTATCGCCGAAGTGCGTCACCTGAAATCGGAACAGTTCCCGGAAGATGCAGGCCCACTCGCGCATCCGGTGCGCCCGACCATCTATCGCGAAATCAACAATTTCTACACGACGACGGTCTACGAAAAGGGATCGGAAGTCACCCGCATGATCGCCACGCTTCTGGGGGCCGAAGGCTTCAAGACGGGCATGGACCTCTATTTCGAACGTCATGACGGCGATGCCGCGACGGTCGAAGATTTTGTAAAGTGCTTCGAGGATGCAAGCGGCCGCGATCTGTCGCAGTTCTCGCGCTGGTACCATCAGGCCGGCACGCCGCTGGTCACGGTCTCCACCGCCTATGACGCCGACACATTTACGCTGACGCTTGAGCAGACCATTCCGGCCACACCGGGTCAGACGACCAAGGAGCCGATGCACATCCCGCTCTCCTTCGCGCTGATCCTCGATAACGGTTCGACTGCCGAACCGGCATCGGTGTCCGGCGGCGAAGTCACCGGCGATGTCCTGCATCTGACCGAGCGCAGCCAGACCTTTACCTTCTCCGGCATTTCGTCGCGCCCGGTCCTGTCGCTCAACCGTTCCTTCTCGGCGCCGATCAACCTGTCCTTCGCCCAGTCGACGGAAGACCTGATCCATATCGCCCGCCACGACACAGACCTGTTCTCGCGCTGGCAGGCGCTGACCGATCTCGCCCTGCCCAACTTGATCCAGGCCGCCCGTGATGCCCGCGAAGGCAAAACGATCACCGTCGACCAAGCCTTTGTCGCAGCGCTTCTCGAGGCCGCAGCCGATACCAGGCTCGAGCCCGCCTTCCGCGCTCAGGCGCTGGCATTGCCGAGCGAAGCCGATATCGCCCGCGAACTCGGCGGCAACAACGATCCGGAAGCCATCCACGCCGGCCGTCAGGCCGTGCTGGCGCTGATCGCGCAAGCCGGTCGCGAAACTTTTCTGTCGCTCACGAATGAGATGCGCGTCGAAGGCGCGTTCACGCCGGATGCAGAAAGCGCCGGCAAGCGCTCGCTGCGCAACTCGGCTCTCGGCTACCTCGCTTTTGCCGAAAACACGCCCGCGCGTGCAGCCGAAGCGTTTGCCAAGGCCGACAACATGACGGACCTCGCCCAGGCGCTGACGCTGCTGGCCCACCGCTTCCCGGAATCGAAAGAAGCCAGGCAAGCGCTGGAAACCTTCGCAAAACGTTTTGCCGACAATCCTCTTGTCATCGACAAGTGGTTCCTGATCCAGGCGACCATCCCCGGCGAAGGTGCGCTTGCCCGCGTCAAGGCGCTGATGGAAGACGAAAAATTCAACGCCAACAACCCGAACCGCGTGCGGTCTCTGGTCGGCGCATTCGCCTTCTCCAACGCCACCGGCTTCAACCGCGCCGATGGCGAAGGTTACCATTTCCTGGCAAGCCAGATCCTCGCGATCGACCCGAAAAACCCGCAGCTTGCATCGCGCATTCTCACCTCGATGCGCTCCTGGCGTTCGCTGGAATCGGTTCGCGCCGACCACGCCCGCTCGGCCCTGATGGAGATCGAACGCGCCCCGCAGCTTTCCACCGACGTCCGCGACATCGTCGAGCGCATGTTGAAGGCGTGATCGAGCCTCGGGGCAGAACGAAACGAAAAACGCCGGGACATGTCCCCGGCGTTTTTCGTTTGGGGCTACAGTCATACAAAATGCGACTTCTCCCCTGAAAATCAGGAATTGCAGTTTCTCCAGCGGCGAATAGACTGCATCTCGTGTGAGCCTGTGCCTCGGAAAGAAATCGGAATGTCTTTGCGCTCTTCGCTCGGAAAAGGCTTTTTGGACGGATTTTCCGCCCCATTTTCGTTCCTGTCGCCCCAGCAGACGGCAGCCGAAAAATATACCGTTTCTCTTGCCGGTTCATGGGAAAGTGTAGGCGAGTCTTTGCACAACGCACTCGCGGAAAGGCCGTCTCTTGGCAAAGAATTCTCAGAAGAGTCCGCCGCCAGACAAGCCCGCAAAATCCGGGCGGCCTGAAAGTTCACCTCCCGAAACACTCGAAAAATCCGTCGAGCGGGAGTTTGATCCGGTTCTTTCAAACCTGCCACGTGGCCAGCGCGACCAGATCATTGCCCGTGCTATCGAGATCATCAAAACAGAGGCCTTTACAGGCCCTCTCCCTCACCCACGGCATCTGAGCGATTATGATCGCATCTTACCCGGCGGTGCCGACAGAATATTGCAGATGGCCGAGCAAACCATCCGGCACAATCTAGCTGTCTCCGCCAAGGCTCAACGGGATGACCAACTCTACCGTCTGCTTGGCATGCTGCTCGGCTTTTCGGCTCTCATCCTGTTGGTCGTAGCCGCGGTATATGCCGGCTTGAACGGCAACAACATCCTCGCTGGTCTCCTGCTGGGAACCGGCGTTTTCAGCTGCGTCGGCGTCTTCGTGTCGGCCCATGCCCGGCGCGACTGATTTCACTAAACCGGAACCTCGTCGAAGCAAGACAAGCCTTTTCACACCTCCCGGTCCGAAGCCTTCCGAAAAGCCTGCTCAAACCGCTTTTCTGCTACCGGGCCGGATGCCGCCTTCACCAATTCCGCCCAATCATCCGGTGGATTGCCACCATCGAGCATGGTGCGAAACACTGCATAGGCATCCGTTTTGGAACCATAGGTTCGCAGCGTGTTTTCGTCATTCACCCAGGCAAAGATGATGATCCTGGCCTGACTGCTGTACCGAAAAAACAGCCGAAACCGCCCTGCCCCGAACTTTGCGCGAAACCAGTAGCGACGGCTGGTTCCCAGCGTATTGCCCTGAACATAGGCAGTCGACGTCGGGTCCTGCGGGATTTTGTCGAAGATCAGCGCCACCAGCGCCGACAGCAGCTTGGTGTTGGCGTGTTGCCGGTAGCTGTCAGGTTTTGTCTCTGCCAGCTTCTCCACGGCCGATGTCAGCTTTTCCAGCTGGTCGAGCAACATGGGATGCGCAAGAATGGTCCAGCCGTGAATGACAAGCATCGCTCAGAGCGCCACATCACCTTCGATCGGATCGTCCGGATCGAAGTCCATATCCCCCACCAGCGCCTGCATTCGGTGACGTAATTCCTCGGAAAAAACGCTGATCCGCTCCGGGCGCTGTTCCATATCCTTAGCCAGAAAAGCCAGAAAACCGTCGATCAAAGGGTCTTCATCGCCATCGCGCTCGACGGAAACGTGGCGGTTTTCATCGACACAGAATGCAACGCGCCCGCCATATTCGAGGCCAAGTGCATCCCGCACAGCCTTGGGGATCGTCACCTGCCCTTTTTCGGTAATTGTACTGACTTTCCTCAAGAGAGCCGGCATGAGAGCCTCCAAAAAACGCCTGTTTAAATGTAAGGAAAATCCCTTACATTATCAAGACTCGTCCCGAAGTCGCCAGAATCGCAACAGAATCAATTCGTTAAAATTTTATTACTTCCCCTCTGGACTTGAAGAATCACTAATGATTCACTGCCCTCAATTCGCGAGCGGCATTGCGAATCATCACGAGTGTTAAAACGAACGGTCTCTATGGCGAACGTGCAGCGGGCAACCGCAGCCGATGAACGGCTGCGTCTCAAATTTCCTGTCTTCACAGCTCTCCGCAGCGCACTGTCTGGCGGCGGCCTGTCGCTGCGCCCGATTCTCGCGAGCCGCATTCCCCGCGCCGAACTTTTCCTGAAGCGATCCATCCCGCTTTTGATCATGGCTTTCCTCATGGTCATCGCCGCCTCGCGCCTGTTGTCGCTGGTGTCCGAACATGACCGCCTTCAGGGCGCCTCGCGCGAAACCACGCGTCTGGTCGCAGCCACGGCCAGCGCCGCCTTTGCCGGCAATGCCCAGAGTTTTGTCGGCGGCGACCGCGCCTCGGCGGAAGCGCGCCTGTTCGCCTTCCTGCCAAAGGACCGGTTCGAACCGGGTGCCTTCATCATGTTCGTCAATGCGGCGGGCACGATCTTTGGCGGCTCTCCCGGCGCTTCCCCATATATCGGCCACCGCCTCGATACGCTCCTGCCCGAAACCGCCACCGTGCGTCGTTTCGAAGATCAGGACGGCATCATCGAAACCGTGTTCGACGGCATGCCCTTTTATGCAGCCATCCGCCCCGCCGGCACCGATGGCAGCCTGATCGTCTCCGCCCAGTCGCTGGTCGAATCCGAAGCGCTGTGGCGTCAGCAGGTCTCGCTCAACGTCACGCTGTTTGCCGGCATTTCCGCCATCCTGCTGGTCGTGCTTTACGCCTATTACATGCAGGTGAAGCGCGCCCGTGATGCCGACGATATCTTTCTCGAATCCAACCTGCGCGTCGAAACGGCGCTCTCGCGTGGCCGCTGCGGCCTGTGGGATTTCGATCTGCCGAACCGAAGGCTCTACTGGTCACGGTCCATGTATGAGATGCTCGGCCTGCCGCCGGGCGATAACATGCTCTCCTTCAGCGATGCCGCCCGCATGATGCACCCGTCGGACGGCAACCTGTTCGCGCTCGCCCGCGCCGTCGGCCGCGGCAACGCCAAACAGATCGACCAGGTGTTTCGCATGCGTCACGCGGCCGGGCATTATGTCTGGATGCGGGCCCGCGCGCAGGTGATGGAAACGGGACAGGGCAGAACCCATGTCATCGGCATCGCCATGGATGTCACCGAACAGCACCGTCTCGCCCAGCGTTATGCCGAGGCAGACCAGCGCCTGGCCGATGCCATCGAGTGCACCTCGGAAGCCTTCGTCCTGTGGGACAAGAACGACCGTCTGGTGATGTGCAACGAGCATTACCAGCAGGCTCACGGTCTGCCGGAAAACCTTCTCGTTCCCGGCACCGAGCGCAACAGGCTGATGCTGGCCGCCGCCCGCCCGGTGGTGGAGCGTCGTGTTGCCGATCCCGATATCAGCGGTTTTTCGCGCACCACCGAAGTCCAGCTTGCCGATGGCCGATGGCTGCAGATCAACGAGCGCCGCACCCGCGATGGCGGTCTGGTTTCGGTCGGCACGGATATCTCGCTTCTGAAACGCAATCAGGAGCGCCTGCGCGAAAGCGAACGCCGCCTGATGGCGACGATTGGCGACCTGTCCTCCTCGCAGAAAAAGCTGGAGCGCCAGAAGTCAGAATTGTCCATGGCCAACGCCAATTATCTGGCCGAAAAGGAACGCGCCGAGGCCGCCAACAAGGCGAAGTCCGAGTTCCTCGCCAATATGAGCCACGAGCTGCGCACGCCGCTCAACGCCATTCTCGGCTTCTCCGAGGTGCTGGTAAACGGCATGTTCGGTCCTGTCGGTTCGCCAAAGTACAGCGAATATGCCCGCGATATCCACGATAGCGGCCAACATCTGCTCAACGTCATCAACGACATTCTTGACATGTCGAAGATCGAGGCCGGTCATATGATGGTGCAGGCCGAACGTATGGACCTGGCACCGCTGATCGAGGAAAGCCTGCGTCTCACCGCCATTCTCGCACAGGAAAAGGGCGTCAGCGTCAGCCACCGCCTTGCCGACAGCCTTGCCATGGTCGGCGACCGCCGCGCCATGAAACAGATCCTCCTCAACCTTCTCTCCAATGCGGTGAAATTCACCGAGCTGGACGGACATGTGGAACTGCGCACCCACCGTTCGGAAAAGGGCCTGATGCTGACGATCGCCGATACCGGCATCGGCATTCCAAAGTCGGCAATGAGCAAGATCGGCCAGCCGTTCGAACAGGTTCAGAGCCAGTATGCCAAAAGCAAGGGCGGCTCTGGCCTCGGTCTCGCCATTTCCCGCTCGCTGGTGGCACTGCATGGCGGCCGCATGCGAATCCGCTCACGCATGGGCAAAGGCACAGTCGTCTCGCTGTTCATCCCCCACCGCGAATTGCCGGCCTTGGCGATGCGGAAACGGGCGGGGTGAGATAAACTGCTTTAGAAAACTCGGACGGTGCGGCTTGCTCCCAATGATCTCCCCCCATGTGGGGAGATGTCACCGCAAGGTGACAGAGGGGGGTAAGCAACGGTAAGGCAGATAAAAGCAAATCGGCCTTTGCGCCAGTTGGCCCCCCTCTGCCCTGCCGGGCATCTCCCCCACAAGGGGGGAGATCGGCTGGCCCCACGGTCGCAATTCCAGCCTGTCGTAAAACGTTCAGATCGACTAAACGCTCACCACCCGCCCGAAAATCTCCCGTCCCGCCTTCGAAAACCGTTTCACCTCGCCCTCCAGCGATTTCAGGTCCGGGCAATCGCCCGCCCGGCACAGCTGCTCGTTCAGTCCTTGCGGCGCCTCACGCGGATTGAAATCGCCGTCGATGCACAGGCGCACGGTCTGCGACAACGCCGTAAACAGTTTGAGCGACTCCAGCGCCGTATCGAGATCGCTCGGCTGCATCATCCGGTCGCCCAGCGCCTTCAAGGCCTCGGGCGTGCTCAATCCGCCCGTATCGATATCGACACCGCGCGCCGGTGCGATCAGCTGCAGATATTGTGCAATGAACTCGATATCGACCAGCCCGCCCGCAATCAGCTTAAAGTCCCAGATATCCTTCGGCGGCTTTTCCTGTGTGATCAGCGCCCGCATCTCGGCCACTTCGGATGTCACCTTGGCAATATCCCGCTTTTTGCCCAGCACCTCGTCGATGATCGCGTCGGCCTCTGCGCGAAGACTGTCGTCACCGCAGATGACCCGCGCCCGCGTCAGCGCCAGATGTTCCCAGGTCCAGGCCTCTTCGCGTTGATATTTGCCAAAAGCGTTGATGCGGGTCGCCACCGGCCCCTTGTTGCCGGAGGGGCGCAGCCGCAGATCCACCTCGAAGACGATGCCTTCCGCAGTCGGGGCCGAAAGTGCTGCAATCAGCCGCTGCGTCAGCCGCGAGAAATAACGCACCGCATCGAGCGGTTTCGCCCCGGAGGATTCGTCCGCGCTGCCGTCGTAATCGTAAAGC
>Ga0075364_10000176_pt1 | contig 28752 bp, 27 predicted proteins | sample EndMetdeltDD1764_FD_71517 | JGI IMG/M metagenome (GOLD analysis project Ga0075364, IMG submission 71517) | Populus endosphere microbial communities from Tennessee, USA - Endosphere MetaG P. deltoides DD176-4 | ecosystem: Host-associated > Plants > Roots > Endosphere | place: USA: Tennessee... | reverse complement strand
ACTGTGGAAAGACCCGGAGGCGACGATAAAGTCCGCCGAAGCCTTCCTCTATGCCGCATCCATCATGACACTGACCAGACGCATCGCACGGTTATCATGAATTCTCGGACGGACTCTGAGACATCGATCGTGTCAGCAGGTTGTTGGCCGTGATCGTTACTGCAAACATCAGCAGGAATGCTGTCCAGATGAGGACAGGTGTGGAAACGGAGAATGTCTCCATCAGCGGTGTCGTCTGTGCGAAGGTGCCCATCACCGCAATAGCAAGGACCGCAGTGCGTCCGATTCGCCATCCCTCTCGGTGAATGCGGTAGGCGATCGCGCCAAGCGCGAATTCGCAGCCATGCGAAATCAGCAGGAACTTCGTCCACTTTCCCAAGATGTCGATCTCGTTATGGCCCAGCGAAAGCAGAATGTTGAAGGCGCTGCTTGCAATAGCGATAATGTAGATGTAGCGCGAAAATAGCGAAAACCGCCCGATTGCCAGCAAGATGAAGACGGTAAGGTAGAAGAAGACTTCGATTGATAGTGTCCAGTAGACGCCGTCAATCTGTGCTCCGAACGGAAAGAAGGTGAGGCTGTTGAATAGCCGACCGAGCACCGACAGGATATTGTTTTGACCGGATAGGACGATGCAGACTGCGCTGATCGGTGCGCAGATCCAAACCGCCGGCGCCAATCGTAGGATGCGGGCGGAAAGAAAAGTGCTTGCCGTCGCGGCACTGGCGCTGAAGGCGATGACAAAGCCAGAAATCACAAAGAAGGCCGGTACGCCCATCCAGCCGAACTGCACAAAACCTGCGATTTCCGCATAGGTTGTAATCCCCAGTGAGAACCGGTTGGCATCGGCTCCGGGGACAGAGATCTGGTCGGCGTAGTGATACATCACCACGGCAAGCGCTGCGATTAGCCGCAAAATGTCGAGGCCGATGATCTGTGCCGGTCTCACATCGGTGAATTGTCCGGTGTCGATGACCGGATGCCGTATCGTTTCCCTTGCCACTCTTACCCTCGAGGTGCGATGTTCCCTTTAGGTTGCGTATCGGCTGTAGCTATCAGGTTCAATTGGCAGGTATAGATTTCGACGTTGTTTCGTTGGTAAATCCAATCAAGGTGCAAAGTTGCAACTGTTCTTGCGTGTACTGACGCGTATGTCTTGTGTTTTTGATCGCGCCATTTACGTATTTATGCAGCACCGTCAAAGAATTGCCGCCACGAAGAAATGTTAGGTTCCCCCTGCCGGCGCCATGGACTTGATTGCCTTGATGGAAAGTCTGATTAAAGGGAGGCGGTCCATTCGTGAAAAGAGGCGACCATGTTCACCATCGATCATCTCGTCCTGCCGTCCATTTCCCTAGATGCTGCACGCCATCGGCTGAGCCTGCTCGGTTTTACGGTGGCCGCCGATGCCCGGCATCCTTTTGGAACGGGAAATGCCTGCGTTTTCATGCGGGATGGCATATATCTGGAGCCGCTCTCGATCGTCGATGCGGCGCTTTATGGCACTTCGGTTGCAGCCGGAAATGTGTTTGTCCGCGATGACCGTGCGTTTCGTGCCATGGCGGGCGAGAATGGCTTTTCGGCCCTTGCCTTGTCGACCGATAACGCTGCCGCAGATCATGCGCGTTTCAACGCCGCCGATATTTCGGGTGGCGATATGCTGGAGTTCTCAAGGCTCGCGAGGTTGCCTGACGGGTCGGAAAAACTCGCACGTTTCCATCTCGCTTTTGCCGCTCGCGGAGCAGGTGATTCTTTTGGGGTGTTTACATGCCAGAGGCTCGATCCTTTGCCCGCCGATCGCGCCGCGCTGGAGAGGCATGATAACGGTGTGGTGGCATTGGCCGAGATCATATTGGTTGCCGCAGAGATGGTGGGCACGGCCGCCCGGATGGAACAGGTGTTGGCAACAAGCCCGCAGTACGCCGATCCGGATAGCGCCACCTTCGATGCTCGCAATGGCACATTGCGTGTTGTGACTGCCAAACGCTTTGCGAAAGAGTTTGATGAGGCGGAAGTGCCGCCTGCGGGTCTTATGGGAGCGGCCATCGTGTTTCGTGTGTCTGATCTTGCCGTGACACGGGCGATGCTTGCTGCTAATGACGTCGCATTCATGGATAAGGGCGACCGTATCACGGTTGCCGCGGCCCCCGGACAGGGTGCCGTTTTTGCTTTCGAGGAGTGATCATGGCTGTCAGCGCCAAGGCCGAAGTTACCGTCGGCGAGGGGGCCAAGCAGGTCCTTTTTTCCAACAGCAAAAAACTCTCTCTGATTGCCGGCCCCTGCCAGATGGAAAGCCGTGATCATGCCTTTATGATTGCCGGAACACTTTCCGAACTCTGCGCAAAGCTCGGCATCGGCCTCGTCTACAAGTCGTCTTTCGATAAGGCGAACCGCACGTCGATTGCCGGCAAACGCGGCATCGGCCTTGAAACGGCAATGGAAGTGTTTGCCGATCTCAAGAAGGAATTCGGTTTTCCTGTTCTGACCGATATCCACACAGAAGAGCAGTGCGCGGTCGTTGCCGAAACGGTCGATATTCTGCAAATTCCGGCCTTCCTGTCGCGTCAGACCGATCTTCTTGTTGCTGCCGCCAAGACCGGCCGCACCATCAACGTCAAGAAGGGGCAGTTTCTGGCGCCCTGGGACATGAAGAACGTTCAGGCCAAGCTCACGGAAAGCGGCAATGGCAATGTGCTCCTGTGTGAGCGCGGCGCGTCTTTCGGTTACAACACACTCGTTTCGGACATGCGTTCGCTGCCGATCATGGCATCGCTCGGTTCGCCGGTGGTTTTCGATGCCACGCATTCGGTTCAGCAGCCGGGCGGGCAGGGCGGCTCGACTGGCGGTCAGCGCGAATTTGTTGAAACGCTTGCCCGCGCCGCAGTAGCCGTTGGTGTTGCCGGCGTGTTTGTCGAAACCCATGAAGACCCGGACAATGCACCGTCGGATGGACCAAACATGGTGCATTTGAAGGACATGCCGAAGCTTCTTGAAAAACTGCTGGCTTTTGACGCAATCGCCAAGTCCGGCTGAAACGATCCGTGTGACAAATCGCACGTTTGATCGCCGTCAAGGAACCAAAATTATCTGCACTGTAATTGGCTTGTCATTGATTGTGCGCCATTTTCAGTGACCCGTGTAGACGTCAACCTGAGGAGATACCATTGACCGCCATTACCGATATCATTGCCCGCGAAATCCTCGACAGCCGCGGCAACCCGACCGTTGAGGTCGACGTCTATCTCGAAGACGGCACGATGGGCCGTGCAGCCGTTCCGTCGGGCGCCTCGACCGGTGCGCATGAAGCCGTTGAGCTTCGCGATGGTGGCAAGCGTTATGGCGGCAAGGGCGTACTGAAGGCTGTTGAAGCCGTCAACACCGAAATCTTCGATGCCATCGGCGGTTTCGATGCCGAAAGCCAGATCCATATCGACAAGACCATGATCGCGCTGGACGGTACGCCGAACAAGTCGCGTCTCGGCGCCAACGCCATCCTCGGTGTATCGCTCGCCGTTGCCAAGGCCGCCGCCGAATCGTCCGGTCTGCCGCTCTATCGTTATATCGGTGGTGCAGCCGCCCACGTTCTGCCGGTTCCGATGATGAACATCATCAACGGTGGCGCTCATGCCGATAACCCGATCGATTTCCAGGAATTCATGATCATGCCGGTCGGCGCTGAATCGATTGCTGACGCCGTTCGCATCGGTTCGGAAATCTTCCACGTTCTGAAAAAGGAACTGGGCGCACAGGGCCACAACACCAACGTTGGTGACGAAGGCGGTTTCGCTCCGGGCCTGAAGAGCGCACCGGAAGCTCTCGACTTCATCATGAAGTCGGTCGAAAAGGCCGGTTACAAGCCGGGCGACGACGTCTTCCTCGGCCTCGACTGCGCTTCGACCGAATTCTTCAAGAACGGCAAATACGAGATGGAAGGCGAAGGCCGCACGCTCGAGCCGGAAGCCATGGCTGACTACCTTGCCGAACTGGCTGCAAAATACCCGATCATCTCGATTGAAGACGGTATGGCCGAAGACGACTGGGCTGGCTGGAAGTACCTGACCGACAAGATCGGCGATAAGGTTCAGTTGGTTGGCGACGATCTGTTCGTCACCAACTCGGCTCGCCTGCGCGACGGCATCAAGATGGGCACTGCCAACTCGATCCTCGTCAAGGTTAACCAGATCGGCTCGCTGACGGAAACGCTCGACGCTGTCGAGACCGCCCACAAGGCCCGTTACACCGCCGTCATGTCGCATCGTTCGGGCGAAACCGAAGACTCGACAATTGCCGATCTCGCAGTTGCCACCAACTGCGGCCAGATCAAGACCGGCTCGCTGTCGCGCTCGGATCGTCTCGCCAAGTACAACCAGCTGATCCGCATCGAAGAAATGCTCGGTCCGCAGGCTGTTTACGCCGGCCGTTCGATCCTGAAGGCCTAATCTGTCGGGCCTTTGGGTCTACGGTTTTTCACTTGAAGCCCGCGTCATCTGGCGCGGGCTTTTTGCTGTCTTGTTCCGATCGGTATGGTCAACGATTGTTTAAACAAGTTCTGCGAACCTGTGACTCCTTTGTTGCGTAACTGGGTGTCTGAACGAGCATGTGGACCAAACAGCATAAGCCGCGGAAATTGGGTCGATTTGTTCTCCCGGCCATCACTGTCGCTTTTCTCTCCTATTTCGGCTATCATTCCATCCATGGCGATCTCGGGTTGATCGCAACGGAGGAGTTTGAGCGGCAGCGCGTTCTGCGTGCGGAGGATCTCGCCAAGCTGACGGAAAAACGTCAGTCGCTGGAACGTCAGGTTGCCCTTTTGAGTGACGGTTCGATGGAGCGGGATATGCTCGATGAAACTGCGCGTTATCAACTTAATGTTTCGCGCGCGGACGAGATCGTCATTTTTAATGGCAATCGCTAACTTAACCGGATTTTGGTTAAGTGTAATTTCTTGTTTTAAATCAAAAACTTAAACAACATGTGAGCCATGCAAATATGGCATTGCTGGGGCGTGCTTTTCCCCTTATGTTACGCCTCGAAACCGGGACGCGCCACATTGGCTGGCGGGCCCTAATTCGATTAAGCGCAGTACACAGGGAGGGATAGATGGCGCCTGCTAAAACCGCGTCCACGTCCGGCCGCAGATCCGCGGCAAAGTCTGCAAACAAATCCGTTTCCAAGGAATTTACCGGCAAGAATACGCCGGACTTCGATAAGGATGACGAGCTTCACGCATATCGTGAAATGCTGCTTATCCGCCGTTTTGAAGAAAAGGCCGGTCAGCTTTATGGCATGGGCTTCATCGGCGGCTTCTGCCACCTTTACATCGGTCAGGAAGCTGTCGTTGTCGGTATGCAGATGGCACAGAAAGACGGTGATCAGGTTATTACCGCCTATCGTGACCATGGTCACATGCTTGCAGCCGGCATGAGCCCGCGCGGCGTTATGGCGGAACTGACCGGGCGTCAGGGCGGCTTGTCGAAAGGCAAGGGCGGCTCGATGCACATGTTCTCCAAGGAGAAGCATTTTTACGGCGGTCACGGCATCGTCGGCGCGCAGGTGTCGCTTGGCACCGGTCTCGCCTTCGCCAATGCCTATCGTGGTAACGACTCGGTATCGGTCGCCTATTTCGGCGATGGTGCTGCCAACCAGGGGCAGGTCTACGAGAGCTTCAACATGGCTGCTCTCTGGAAATTGCCGATCATCTATATCGTCGAAAACAACCGTTATGCCATGGGCACCTCGACCGCCCGCGCAACGGCGCAGTCGAACTATTCGCTGCGCGGTACTGGCTTCGGCATTCCGGGCGTTCAGGTTGACGGCATGGATGTGCGCGCCGTCAGGGCTGCGGCCGAAGAGGCGCTCGCTCATTGCCGCGCCGGCAAGGGTCCGATCATCCTCGAGATGCTGACCTACCGTTACCGTGGTCACTCGATGTCCGACCCGGCAAAATATCGCTCGAAGGAAGAAGTCCAGAAGATCCGTTCCGAACAGGACCCGATCGAGCAGGTGCGTCAGCGCATTCTCGATGGCGGTTGGGCCACTGAGGATGATCTCAAGGCGATCGACAAGGATATCCGCGACATCGTTTCGGATAGCGCCGAATTTGCCCAGAACGACCCCGAGCCGGATGCATCCGAGCTCTACACCGACATCTTGCTCTGAGCCGCGGGGAGGAAAGAACACATGCCTATTGATATCCTGATGCCCGCGCTTTCTCCGACCATGGAAGAAGGCACGCTGTCCAAGTGGCTGAAGAACGAAGGTGACGCCGTCAAGTCTGGCGACGTCATTGCCGAAATCGAGACCGACAAGGCGACGATGGAAGTCGAAGCCGTTGATGAAGGCGTGATCGGCAAGCTGCTGATTGCTGCCGGCACCGAAAACGTCAAGGTCAACACCAAAATCGCCGTTCTTCTGGAAGAAGGCGAAAGCGCCGACGCGATTTCCACAGACGCGCCGAAGGCCGACGCCGATACGCCGGCTGCAACGTCGGGCGCTGCCGGCGGCAAGGCCCGCGAAGCTTCCGAGGAAACCCCGGCGGCGGCCAAGGTTCCGGCTCAGCCTAAGGTCGAAGTGGCTGCCGATCCGGATATTCCGGAAGGTACCGAAATGGTGTCCATGACGGTGCGCGAAGCGCTGCGTGACGCCATGGCCGAAGAAATGCGCCGCGATGGCGACGTGTTCGTCATGGGTGAGGAAGTCGCCGAATACCAGGGCGCCTACAAGATCACTCAAGGTTTGCTGCAGGAATTCGGCGCCAAGCGCGTTGTCGATACCCCGATCACCGAACACGGCTTTGCCGGCGTCGGCGTCGGTGCGGCAATGTCCGGCCTGAAGCCGATCGTCGAGTTCATGACCTTCAACTTCGCCATGCAGGCGATCGACCAGATCATCAACTCTGCCGCCAAGACGCTTTACATGTCCGGTGGCCAGATGGGTGCTCCGATCGTGTTCCGTGGCCCGAACGGTGCTGCTGCCCGCGTTGGCGCCCAGCACAGCCAGGACTATGCTTCGTGGTACAGCCAGATCCCGGGCCTCAAGGTCGTCATGCCGTATACGGCTGCTGACGCCAAGGGTCTGCTTAAGGCTGCCATCCGCGACCCGAACCCGGTCGTCTTCCTCGAAAACGAAATCCTCTACGGTCAGCACTTCGACGTGCCGAAGCTGGATGATTTCGTTCTGCCGATCGGCAAGGCGCGCATCCACCGCAAGGGCAAGGACGCAACGATCGTTTCCTTCGGTATCGGCATGACCTACGCCACTAAGGCGGTTGCCGAACTCGAAAAGGAAGGCATCGATGTCGAGCTTATCGACCTTCGTACGATCCGTCCGATGGATCTGCCGACCGTCATCGAGAGCGTCAAGAAGACCGGCCGCCTCGTCACCGTCGAGGAAGGTTACCCGCAGAACTCGGTCGGTGCCGAAATCGCCACCCGCGTCATGCAGCAGGCGTTCGACTACCTCGACGCCCCGGTTCTGACGATCGCCGGCAAGGACGTTCCGATGCCTTACGCGGCCAACCTTGAAAAGCTGGCCCTGCCGACCGTTGATGAAGTCGTCCAGGCGGTCAAAACCGTCTGCTACAAGTAAGGAAGGGTGATACGATGCCTATCAACATCACCATGCCGGCCTTGTCTCCGACCATGGAAGAGGGCAACCTCGCAAAATGGCTGGTCAAGGAAGGCGACACGGTCAAGTCCGGCGATGTGATCGCCGAGATCGAAACCGACAAGGCAACGATGGAAGTCGAAGCCGTCGATGAAGGCGTTATCGCCAAGATCGTCGTTCCGGCTGGCACAGAAGCGGTCAAGGTCAACGCCCTGATCGCCATTATCGCCGAAGAAGGCGAGGATGTTGCTGCCGCTGCTGCCGGTGCGGGTTCCGCACCGAAGGCCGAGGCGCCCAAGGCTGAAGCCGCCAAGGAAGCCCCGAAAGCATCCGCACCGGTTACCGACGTTGCTCCGGCCCCGTCGACACCGGCACCGGTTGCCGATGGCAAGCGCGTCTTCTCGTCGCCGCTTGCCCGTCGTCTGGCCAAGGAAGCCGGCCTCGATCTGTCTGCCGTCACCGGCAGCGGTCCGCATGGCCGTATCGTCAAGGCTGACGTCGAGAAGGCCGCTGCTGGCGGCACCGGTAAGGCTGCTCCGGCTGCCGCACAGTCGGCTGCTCCGGCCGCTGCCAAGGGTCCGTCTGACGACAACGTGCTGAAGTTGTTTGCGGAAGGTTCCTACGAACTTCTGCCGCATGACGGCATGCGCAAGACGATCGCTGCACGCCTCACCGAGTCGACCCAGACGGTTCCGTCCTACACGATCTCGATGGATTGCGTTCTCGACGCCCTGATGGCTCTGCGTGCCGACATCAACAAGTCTGCACCGGTGAAGAAGACGGAGAAGGGTGAGGTTCCGGCCTTCAAGCTTTCCGTCAACGACTTCATAATCAAGGCGATGGCGCTGGCCCTGCGCGATGTCCCGATGGCAAACGCCTCCTGGACCTCGACGGCACGCGTCCTGCACAAGCATTCGGATGTCGGCGTTGCCGTTTCCATCCCGGATGGTCTGATCACGCCGATCGTTCGCAAGGCCGAAGAAAAGTCCCTGTCTGTCATCTCGAACGAGGTGAAGGACATGGCCAAGCGCGCCCGCGACAAGAAGCTGAAGCCGGAAGAATACCAGGGCGGCACGACGTCCGTGTCCAACCTCGGCATGTTCGGCGTCTCCAACTTCACGTCGATCGTCAACCTGCCGCAGGCTTCGATCGTTTCGATCGGCGCCGGCGTCGAGAAGCCGATCGTCAAGAACGGCGAGATCAAGGTCGGTACGGTGATGACGGCAACCTTTGCCTTCGACCACCGTGTCATCGATGGCGCACTCGGCGCGGAACTGGCTTCCGCCTTCAAGCGCTACATCGAAAACCCGATGTCGATGCTGGTGTAAAGGTGTTTCGGCCGCAGTAATGCTGCGGCCGACCCTGCCTTGCGGGTGCTGTTCGGGCGATACAACTCGATCGTGACATTTGGCTGTTCTATATCCATATTCGGATAGCAAGCGGTCAGGAGCGCGAAGGAGCGTATTCGATGGCGAATGAACCTGCAGACATGATCATTCCTATGTTGCGAGAAATTCGCACCGATATCGCAGATATAAAGCAGCAATTGCATAAGCTCGATAATGGTCAGAAAAGCATTCGAAATGCGCTGACTGCGGATACGATGATGTCGAAATTCGTGACCGGCGACTTTTAGGATCGGATTGCCGAGCTTGAAAGTCAGGTTGAGGCATTGATGAAAGGCAAGTGATCAAAGCTACAATTTTTGAATTGTTGGCATTGGTTTTCGCCCGCAGGGAATGACTGGCATATGGACAATATGAAAACCGTTCTCTGCTTCGGCGATAGTCTGACTTGGGGTTACGATCCTGAAGGGCCGGGCCGTCATGCTTTCGAAGATCGCTGGTCGAGTGTTCTGGCTTCTGCTTTGGGAGAAGGCGTCGCCGTTATTGCCGAAGGTCTGAGTGGCCGCACGACCGGTTATGACGATCATCTGGCCGATTGCGATCGCAATGGCGTCAAAAATCTGCCGACGCTTCTGCACACGCATCAGCCGCTCGATCTCGTCGTTATCATGCTCGGCACAAACGACATGAAGCCGACGATTGCCGGAACCGCGCATGCCGCGCGCGCTGGCATCCAGCGGCTGGTGGGACTGATCCGTCATCACGAATATTCGTTCGATTACGATGCGCCGGACATTCTGATCGTTTCACCGCCACCGGTTTGCGAGACCGCCGATCCGATATTCTCGGTGATGTTTCGTGGTGGCATCGAGCAATCGTCCATGCTGGCATCGCTTTATCGCGATCTGGCCGATGATCTCGGTTGCGGTTTTTTCGATGCCGGATCGGTAGCAAAGACCAGCCCGCTCGATGGCGTGCATTTGACGGCTGATCAGACAAGGGCAATTGGCCGCGGTCTTGAACCGATTGTGCGCATGATGCTCGGTCTTTGATCTGGATCAACGGAGGAATTTTAAGGCGGACCTAGCGTGGGACTTTCGAACCAAACGGGACGTGGACCATGCCTGAGACGCCGAATGAACTGGCTGAAGAGTTTCCGGATTTTCTGGCGCTGATGCGCCATCTTCAGGAGGTCGACGGGCATTTTGCCCATGTCTGCCGAAGCTACGAAAGTATCAACCGGAAAGTTTACAAGGCTCAGACACGAAGCGAGCCGACCAGCGCCGATATGCTCATGGAAATGTGCAAAAAGCGCAAACGGCTCAAGGATGAAATCTACGGGATGCTGGTTCAACCTGAGCCAGAAGCGGAGGCGATCAAGCTGGCGGTGTAACGTCAGATGCTTCTCATCCTGAAAAGGTCTCGGACATTCGTTCGAGACCGCAGAACAAGAGGATTGGAAGCGCTCATGTCCAACGCTTATGACGTTATCGTAATCGGCTCCGGCCCCGGTGGTTATATTGCTGCCATCCGTGCAAGCCAGCTCGGCATGAAGGTCGCCGTCGTCGAGCGCGAACATCTCGCCGGCATTTGCTCCAACTGGGGCTGCATCCCGACCAAGGCGCTGCTGCGCTCCGCCGATGTCATGCACACGGCAAGCCACGCCAAGGATTACGGCCTGACGCTGGAAGGCACGATCAAGCCGGACGTCAAGGCTATCGTCGCGCGTTCCCGTGGTATTGCCGCGCGCATGAACAACGGCGTCGGTTTCCTGTTCAAGAAGAACAAGGTCGACATCATCTGGGGTGAAGCCAAGATCACCAAGCCGGGCGAGATCGTTGTCGGCAAGTCGACCAAGCCGGTGGTTCAGCCGCAGGGTCCGGTGCCGAAGAACACGCTGGGTGAGGGCACCTATACTGCCAAGCACATTATCGTTGCCACCGGCGCCCGTCCGCGCGCGCTGCCGGGCATTGAGCCGGATGGCAAGCTGATCTGGACCTATTTCGAAGCGATGAAGCCGGAAGAGCTGCCGAAGTCTCTGCTGGTCATGGGCTCGGGCGCAATCGGCATCGAATTTGCTTCCTTCTACCGCACCATGGGCGTCGACGTCACCGTCGTCGAAATCATGAGCCAGGTCATGCCGGTCGAAGATGCGGAAATCTCCGCCTTCGCCAAGAAGCAGTTCGAAAAGCAGGGCATCAAGATCCTTCTCGAAGCCAAGGTCGCCAAGATCGAGAAGGGTGCGAACTCGGTCACCGCCACGATCGAAAAGAAGGACGGTTCGTCGGAAAAGATCACCGCTGACCGCATGATCTCGGCTGTCGGCGTGCAGGCCAATATCGAAAACATCGGCCTCGAAGCGGCCGGCGTGAAGACCGACCGCGGCTTCATCGTCATCGACGGTTACGGCAAGACCAATGTTCCCGGCATCTACGCAATCGGCGACGTTGCCGGTGGCCCGCTGCTCGCTCACAAGGCCGAGCATGAAGCCGTGGTCTGCGTCGAAAAGATCGCCGGCTTGGCCGGAGTACATGCGACCGACAAGAGCAAGATCCCGGGCTGCACCTATTGCAACCCGCAGGTCGCCTCGGTTGGCCTCACGGAAGCCAAGGCCAAGGAACAGGGCCGCGACATCCGCGTCGGCCGCTTCTCTTTTGCCGCCAACGGCAAGGCGGTGGCGCTCGGCGAAGATCAGGGCATGGTCAAGACGATCTTCGACAAGAAGACCGGCGAACTGCTCGGTGCCCACATGGTCGGCGCTGAAGTCACTGAACTGATCCAGGGCTTTGTCGTCGCCATGAACCTGGAGACGACCGAAGAAGACCTGATGCACACCATCTTCCCGCATCCGACCATTTCGGAATCGATGAAGGAAAGCGTGCTGGACGCCTATGGTCGCGTTCTGAACGCCTGATATTGCAGGGCTTCATCCGGCATTGTGTCTGGATGAAGCCCTAACCATATCTGGGCTTTGAACAGCAGGAGAATGGAATGGACGTCGGCTGGTTTGCAGCAATCATCATCGGTGGTTTGGCGGGATGGCTCGCCGGCAAGCTGATGGACATGCGCTTCGGCATTTTCATGAATATCGTGATCGGCATTGTCGGCGCGGTGCTCGCCAATGCGATTTTCGACAGCGCCAATATCCATGTTGCCAGCGGGTGGCTGGGTTACCTGGTGCAGGGTTTCGTCGGGTCTTGCATTTTGCTATTTGTCGCCAAGCTCGTCAGACGTTGACGGGAAGCCGCATCAGGAGCGGCGGAGGAACAGTCTACCATGGTCACCATTCTCGACAGGACGTCGCTCTCGGATGAGAAGCGCATCCGTCACCCTGAAAAAGCGCATCGGCCCGATAATGAGGTTGCGCGCAAACCGGAATGGATCCGCGTCAAAGCGCCAGTGTCCAAGGGTTATCAGGAAACCCGTTCGATCGTGAAGGAGCATAAGCTCGTCACGGTCTGCGAAGAGGCGGGCTGTCCCAACATAGGTGAGTGCTGGGACAAGAAGCACGCCACCTTCATGATCATGGGTGAAATCTGTACCCGCGCCTGTGCGTTCTGCAATGTCGCCACAGGCAAGCCGAACGCACTCGATATGGCCGAGCCGGAAAACGTCGCTAAGGCGGTGAAGGAAATGGGCCTGTCCCACGTCGTCATCACCTCGGTGGACCGTGACGATCTGGCCGATGGCGGTGCCGAACATTTCGAAAAGGTGATCTGGGCGATCCGTGCCGCTTCGCCGCTGACAACGATCGAAATCCTGACGCCGGACTTTTTGAAGAAGCCTGGTGCGCTGGAGCGCGTTGTTGCTGCCAAGCCGGATGTGTTCAATCACAATATGGAAACAGTTCCGGGCAATTACCTGACGGTGCGCCCCGGTGCGCGGTATTTCCATTCCGTTCGCCTGCTTCAGCGGGTGAAAGAACTGGATCCGACGATGTTCACCAAATCCGGCATCATGGTCGGTCTCGGTGAAGAACGTAATGAAGTGCTGCAGTTGATGGACGACCTCAGAACGGCTGACGTCGATTTCCTGACCATCGGCCAGTATCTGCAGCCGACCCGCAAACACCACAAGGTCGAAGCGTTTGTCACGCCGGAAGAGTTCAAGTCCTACGAGACAGTCGCTTATACCAAGGGTTTCCTGATGGTTGCCTCGAGCCCGTTGACGCGCTCCTCGCACCATGCCGGTGACGACTTTGCCCGCCTGCGGGCTGCGCGCGAAAAGAAGGTTCTGGCCGCGGCCGAGTAAGATCTCTTACCCGGCGGCACCCTTGACTATCGCCTGACCGCGCTTCTTTTCGCGCAATTCAAAGCGGTTGCCGCGTGCTTCCGCTTTGGCCACCTCGATCAGATAGACGAGGAGGGGCAACTGGTTCATGTCTGCCAGTTGCCGAGCCGATTCCAGCATTTTCATGATCTGCGTAAAGTCGTCCATGGCTTCTTCTTCTGCCGGATTCATTCCGGCACTTGGGTTTCTGTTGCTCTTTTTACGCGAGATTTTGTGTTTGGATCAGGGCCGCAGGCTTGCGAAACCACATTTTTGGGATGCAATGGTTAATATGTGAGAGATTGTTAAAATATTCATTCGAGTAAACGGCGGTTTTTTCGCTTCAAGTGCGAATGCGGCGCATTGAAATCGCAGGCCTTTATCAATCCCCGCGCTTGATCTTCGCGCATCGCGCGCTTAACTGCTGCTCATGCCTAAATTCGAAAATCATCGGCCGGTCCGCCACTCACCCGAACAGATGTATGCGCTGGTCGCTGACGTGGAGAAATATCCCGAGTTCCTGCCGCTCTGTGAGGCGCTTGGCATTCGCACCCGCAAGGAGCGCGACGGCAAGGAATTGCTCGTGGCGGATATGACGGTCGGTTATAAGGCAATCAAGGAAACCTTTACGACGCAGGTTCTCCTCAATGCCGCCGAGCGGGCGATCGATGTGAAATATATCGAGGGCCCATTCAAATATCTCGATAACCGCTGGCGTTTCGAGGCGGATGGCAGCGGTGGATGCACCGTCCATTTCTTTATCGATTACGAATTCAAGAGCATGATTCTGGGCGCCGTCATGGGCTCGATGTTCGATCGTGCTTTCCGCATGTTTGCAGAGGCGTTCGAAGCCCGCGCCGACAAGATTTATGTCTGACGCTTAAGCGATTTCCCGCAGCATTTCCAACGCTGTGCGCAGCGTGGCCAAGCGGACGTTGTTGCGGCCGATGTCGCCGTAACGCATCTCGCGATGCAGCGTTTTTCCGTCGCGATTGCTCGCTGCCAGATGCACAAGGCCAACCGGTTTTTCAATAGAACCGCCGCCGGGGCCGGCAATGCCGGTCACTGCCACGGAGACTTGTGCGCGTGAAGCCTTCAATGCTCCCGTTGCCATTTCGATTGCAGTTTGTCTCGACACAGCACCGTATGATTTCAGGGTTTCCGTGCTGACGCCAAGGATCTCTGCCTTTGCCTCGTTCGTATAGGTCACCAATCCACGGTCGACCACGGCGGAGGAGCCGGCAATGTCGGTCAGCGCACCGGCGATCAAGCCACCGGTGCAGGATTCCGCCGTAACTACCATCAGCCCGTTCGCCGCGAAATCGGCGATGAGCTTCGAAGCGGTCTCTTCGATATCCGGCGGAAACAGGCCCATCTCAATTTTTCCGGTAAACAACCGTCGCCGTAGCGATGGCGGCAATGCCTTCGCGGCGGCCGACAAAGCCGATCGTTTCGTTCGTTGTCGCCTTTACCGAGCAGCGCTGCATGTCGATGTTGAGAAACTCCGAAAGATTTTGGCGCATGGTTTCCCGGTGCGGGCCGACTTTGGGGGCTTCGGCAATCAGCGAAACATCGGCATTCATGATCGTGCCGCCGTTTTCGCGCACGATCTTGGCGGCGTGTTCAAGGAAAATGCGCGAGGCTGCGCCTTTCCATTGCATGTCGGACGGAGGGAAATGATCGCCGATATCGCCGGCACCACAAGTGGCGAGCAGAGCGTCGGTCAGAGCGTGTAATGCGACGTCCGCATCGGAATGGCCGCTCAGTTTCTGGTCGTGAGGAATGAAGACGCCGCAAAGCGTCACGCCATCGCCCGGCATAAGCTGATGCACGTCGTAACCATTGCCGGTGCGCACGTCGGGTAGGGGCGCGTGCTGCTCTTGCCTGGAAAGCCGTTCGTCCGCCATTTCAATATCCCGTCTTACTGTCAGTTTGATGTTGTCCGCCGATCCTTCGATCAAGGCGACCGGCAAACCTGCCCATTCGGCGATCGATGCGTCGTCGGTGAAATCGTCGCGGCGAAGCGCTGCTGCCTTTTGATGGGCAGAGCGGATTTCAGCCAAGGTAAAGCTTTGCGGTGTCTGCGCGGCGTAAAGTCCGGCGCGTGGAACCGTTTCATGCACCAGCCCGTCTGCGCCGCCGCGCTTCAATGTATCGGCAACAGGCATGGCCGGCAGAACGCCGTCGTGGCCGGCATCGAGCAACGCTGCGATCCTGTCCAGCAAGGCGAGGTCGATGAAGGGGCGAGCGGCGTCATGAATCATCACATGCGTGGCGCCGGTGCCATGCAGGGCTTGCAAGCCTTCATGAACGGAACGCTGACGCGTGTCGCCGCCGAAGGTGATGATGATGTCTTTGGTGCGCGGCAGCCCTGCGACGGATGCGGCATAAAGTCCTTCGTCGTCCGGGTGAATGACCACGACAATAGGGCCGCTTCTGTGCCATTCCAGAAAGGTTTTCAGCGTATGCGCAATGACGGGCCGTCCGCTGATCGGGCGATACTGTTTCGGGCCTTCTTGCGGAGATCCGGCGCGTTCGCCGCGCCCCGCGGCTACGATGACGATGCCGATTGTCATGGATATGTCGTCCCCGGACGATAGCTCGAATAAGAATTGACAGGGCAGCACTATAGACTCAAAAGACCCATTTCCAGCAGGTCGCTTAAAAATAACGCAATCTTGGAATTGCTCTTGGCAAACACGCAAAGCCTGAATAAAAATAGTGCAGCCTATCCATGTGCCTGAAAGATCATCAATTGAGTTTCCGCAATCTTGCAGAACCCTTCCATGTCGGGCCTGTCGCCATACGCAATCGTATTGTGTTGGCTCCAATGTCCGGCGTTACGGATTTGCCCTTTCGGCAACTGGCTTGGGAATATGGTGCCGGACTGGTCGTGACGGAAATGATCGCCAGCCGGGAGCTTGTGCATAACCGCGGCGAATCGTGGGAACGTCTGAAGAGCACCGGTATCGAGCCGCATATGGTGCAGCTTGCCGGACGTGAAGCGCAGTTCATGGCCGAGGCGGCAAAAATCGTCGAAGGCGAAGGCGCGGATATCATCGATATCAATATGGGTTGTCCGGCGAAGAAGGTCACGGGCGGCTATTCGGGGTCAGCGCTGATGCGCGATCCTGACCATGCGCTGACGCTGATCGAGGCGACGGTGAAGGCCGTCAACGTGCCCGTGACGCTGAAAATGCGTCTCGGTTGGGATGAAAACTCGATCAATGCGCCTGAGATCGCACGCCGCGCGCAGGATGCCGGTGTGCAATTGATCACCATTCATGGCCGCACCCGCATGCAGTTTTATGAGGGCAGGGCCGATTGGGATGCTATCCGCGCCGTGCGCGACGTGTTGACTATTCCTTTGATCGCTAACGGTGACGTGAAAACACCAGAGGATGCGCAGGATATCCTGCGCCGCTCCGGTGCCGATGCGGTTATGATCGGGCGTGGTGCACAGGGGCGCCCCTGGCATGCCGGCGCACTGGCCGGTGCAAATGTGCCCGAAGTCAATGTCATCGCCGATATCGCCTGTCATCACTATGAAATGATGCTTGAATTTTATGGCCGCGAAGCGGGTCTCCGCCATGCGCGAAAACATCTCGGTTGGTATCTCGATTGCAACGCGCCTCACACCGATGCTGCCGACAAGGCGGCGTTGATGGTTGAGTGCGACCCCACTGTCGTGGTGTCGCGTTTGCGCGAATTGCTGTCTCGACCGCCCCTATTGGAACGGAAGGCTGCCGCATGACGTCGAAACCGACGCCACAGGATAATGCAACCGGGAATGCATTGGCCATGGCCGTGCTGAACTCGGTTCAAAACCCGGTCATCCTTGTGGATGCCGAGGGCAAGGTGGCTTTTGCCAACTGGGAGGCGGAAGCCTTTTTCGGTTCCAGTGCCGCCTATCTTGCCAAGAACAAGATATCGACCTTCATTCCGTTCGGCAGCCCGCTTCTGGCCTTGATCGATCAGGTGCGCGAGCGCAAGGCACCGGTCAACGAATACCGTGTCGATCTGTCTTCGCCGCGCCTCGGTCAGGAAAAGCTGGTTGATCTGTATGTTGCGCCGGTGGTCAGTGAGCCCGGTTCGGTGGTCATCGTGTTTCAGGAACGTTCGATGGCCGACAAGATCGACCGTCAGCTGACGCATCGCACGGCGGCGCGTTCGGTGACCGGTCTGGCGTCGATGCTGGCGCATGAAATCAAGAACCCGCTGTCAGGCATTCGTGGTGCGGCGCAGCTGCTCGAAACCTCGGTTCCCGATGAGGATCGCGCCTTGACGCGGCTTATCTGCGATGAAACCGATCGCATCGTTTCGCTGGTCGATCGCATGGAAGTGTTTTCCGATGAACGCCCGGTCGATCGGACGGCGCTTAATATCCATTCGGTTCTTGATCACGTAAAGGCCATTGCCAAGGCTGGCTTTGCACGCGAGATCAAGTTCCTGGAAATGTACGACCCGTCTTTGCCATCGGTTTTCGCCAATCGCGACCAGCTGATCCAGGTTTTTCTCAACCTCATCAAGAATGCTGCAGAGGCCATCGGCGGGCAATCGGACGGCGAGATCACGCTGACCACGGCTTACCGTCCGGGCATTCGCCTTTCCGTCGCCGGAACGCGTGAGAAGATTTCTCTGCCGCTGGAATTCTGCGTGATCGATAACGGCCCCGGCGTGCCGGCCGATATTCTGCCGCACCTGTTCGACCCTTTCATCACCACCAAGACCAATGGCTCGGGCCTGGGGCTTGCTTTGGTGGCCAAGATTATCGGCGCCCATGGCGGCATTATCGAATGCGACAGCCAGCCGCGCCGCACCGTATTTCGTGTTCTGATGCCCATGCACAAGGACGACAGCTCTTTTGACGAGGGCAGCGCCTTGAACTCCACAGGAAGCGTATAATGACCGCCACGATCCTTGTCGCCGACGATGATGCGGCCATCCGTACCGTGCTGAACCAGGCGCTGACCCGCGCCGGTTACGACGTGCGTATCACCTCGAATGCCGCCACCCTTTGGCGATGGATTTCCGCCGGTGATGGCGATCTGGTTGTCACCGATGTGGTGATGCCGGACGAGAATGCCTTCGATCTTCTGCCGCGCATCAAGAAGGCGCGACCGGACCTGCCGGTTCTCGTGATGAGCGCCCAGAACACGTTCATGACGGCCATCAAGGCGTCGGAGAAGGGTGCTTACGATTATCTGCCAAAGCCGTTTGACCTGACGGAACTGATCGCCATCATCGGGCGTGCGCTGGCCGAGCCGAAAAAGAAGCCGGCCAAGCTGGATGACGATGCGCAGGACGGCATGCCGCTGGTCGGTCGTTCTGCTGCCATGCAGGAAATCTACCGCGTTCTCGCCCGCCTGATGCAGACTGATCTGACGCTGATGATCACCGGTGAATCCGGTACCGGCAAGGAACTTGTCGCCCGTGCGCTGCATGATTACGGCAAACGCCGCAACGGCCCGTTCGTCGCCATCAATATGGCTGCTATCCCGCGTGATCTGATCGAGTCCGAACTGTTCGGCCACGAGAAGGGTGCTTTTACCGGCGCACAGAACCGCTCCACCGGTCGTTTCGAACAGGCCGAGGGCGGCACACTGTTCCTAGATGAAATCGGCGATATGCCGATGGATGCCCAGACGCGCTTGCTGCGTGTTCTGCAGCAGGGCGAATACACCACCGTTGGCGGCCGCACGCCCATCCGTACCGATGTGCGCATCGTCGCCGCCACCAACAAGGACCTGAAGCAGCTCATCAATCAGGGCCTGTTTCGCGAAGACCTTTATTACCGCCTCAATGTCGTGCCGTTGCGCCTGCCGCCGCTGCGTGATCGCGCTGAAGATATCCCAGATCTCGTCCGTCATTTCATGCAGATGGGCGAAAAAGAGGGATTGGACCCGAAACGGTTCGACAATGAAGCGCTCGATGTGATGAAGGCTTATGCCTGGCCGGGCAACGTGCGCGAGTTGGAGAACCTGATCCGCCGTTTGATGGCGCTTTATCCACAGGATGTCATCACCCGCGAAATCGTCGATACCGAACTTCGATCCGATGTGCCGGACAGCCCGATCGACAAGATGGGCCCGAGTTCCGGCTCTTTGACGATCTCGCAGGCGGTCGAAGAAAACATGCGCAGCTATTTTGCGGGTTTCGGCGACAATCTGCCGCCCCCGGGCCTTTACGACCGTGTTCTGACCGAAATGGAATATCCGTTGATCCTTGCTGCCCTGACGGCAACCCGCGGAAACCAGATCAAGGCAGCCGATTTGCTCGGATTGAACCGCAATACATTGCGCAAGAAAATTCGTGAACTTGGCGTTTCGGTCTATCGCAGCTCGCGCACAAGCTGATCTGGCGCGGGTTGACACCCGCGCCGTATTCGTTGCATTTTCGCCACAATGCGTTGCTTAAAGGTCACGCATGCTCAGGTTTTCTGGCGGCGGGCGATTCTTGCAACAGGTCATTTCAGTCATCGCTTGTCAGGCTCCGGGCATTCTCATTGTCTCATTGATCCCGCATAACGGGGTCGGGAGTTGCTTATGACAGACGGCGTCATGACGCCTTCGGCTGATGCGGATCAGCCTGCCCTGGTGCAGGATCGTCGCGCGTCGTTTGCTCTTCCCGGGCTGTTGCTTGCCGGCGGCGCGCTTCTGTGCGCAATGGGCAGCCTGATCGTTCTTCTGGGGGCAACACCGATTGCGCCGACGACGAATGTCGTCATTGCGTCCGCTGTCATCAATTCGCTTTTCGTTCTCGGCCTGATCTCCCTGATCGTGCGCGAAGTGTTTCGTCTCGTAAAGGCGCGTAATCGTGGCCGTGCGGCCGCGCGCTTGCATGTACGCATCGTTGCGCTGTTTTCCATCGTCGCCATTACCCCGGCCATTCTGGTGGCGATTTTTGCCAGTTTGACCTTGAATGTCGGTCTGGATCGCTGGTTCTCTCTGCGCACGCAGTCGATCGTGCAATCGTCGCTTGATGTCGCCAAGGCCTATATGCTGGAAAACGCCAGCTATCTGCAGGGCCAAACGGTTTCCATGGCCAACGACCTCGAGCGCAACCGTGCGATGTTCTATCTGGATCGTACGGGTTTTGTGGATCTGATGACCAGACAGGCGAGGGGGCGCGGCCTTCTCGGAGCGTTTCTGGTGCGCGACGATGGTGATGCCATCGCGCAGGCGGATATCAAGACCGAACGACCGCTGCCGGCCATTCCTCCGGATGCTTTGGCCACTGCCGCCGCCGGCCAGCCCACTCTCATTCCTCCGGGTGTGACCAACCTTGTTGGCGCCGTGATCAAGTTCGACGTCATACCTGGCTCGTTCCTCTACACCGTGCGCGCCGTTGACCCCAAGGTCATGATGGCGATGAGGTTGATGGAGGAAAACCGCGATGAATATAAATCGATGGAAGCTGGACGCACATCGTTGCAGTTGGCGTTTGCCGTTCTTTATATCGGTTTTGCCCTCATCGTGCTGCTCGCCGCCATCTGGACTGCCATTGCCGTTGCTGACCGTATCGTTCGCCCGATCCGTCTCTTGATCAGTGCGGCGGATAGCGTTGGTGCCGGCAATCTCAATGTCGTTGTGCCGGTGCGCGCTGCTGATGGTGACGTTGGCAGCCTTTCGCGCACATTCAATAAGATGATCTCCGAAATTCGCAGCCAGCGTGATGAAATCCTGGAGGCCAAGGACGAGGTCGATGACCGCCGTCGCTTTATCGAGGCCGTCTTGTCCGGTGTTTCTGCTGCCGTCATTGGTGTCGAGGACGATCATCAGGTCACCATCGTCAATCCGACCGCCGAGCATTTCCTCGGCGTTCCTGCCGATCAGTTGATGGGGCAGCGGCTTGTCGATGTCGCGCCTGAGATCGATCAGGTGCTGAAAGAGGCGACGTTCCGCGCCCGCAACGATTTCCGAAAGCAGATCAACCTCATGCGGGGCGGCAAGGAGCGTACCCTGTCCGTACAGGTAACGCGCGAGGAGCAGCATTCCAGCCGCGAATCCTACGTCATTACGCTCGACGATATTACCGATCTCGTCATCGCGCAGCGTTCGACCGCATGGGCGGATGTGGCGCGGCGTATCGCCCATGAGATCAAGAATCCGCTCACGCCCATCCAGTTGTCCGCCGAACGCCTCAAACGCCGTTACGGCAAGCAGATCAACGAGGATGACAGGGCGGTTTTCGATCAGTGCACGGATACGATCGTGCGTCAGGTGGGCGATATCGGCCGCATGGTCGACGAGTTCTCGTCGTTTGCCCGTATGCCAAAACCTTCCAAGGAACCGACGGACCTGCGCGGTATCCTGCGCGACGCCGTATTCCTGCGCGAAATGGGTGCGAGCCATGTCGAATTCCTTCGTGAATTGGGTGACGAGCCGCTTGTCGGAATGTTCGATGCGCGCATGCTGGGGCAGGCTTTCGGCAACCTCGTCAAGAATGCTGTCGAAGCAATCGAAGCGGTGCCGAGCGATCAGGAGCGTGACGGGCGAAAAGTCTGGGTCCGAACTGCCTATGACGATGTCCGTGACCTTTTCTGCGTCGACATCATCGATAATGGCAGCGGTCTGCCGGCGGAAAACCGTCACCGAATTCTGGAACCGTATATGACGATGCGCGAGAAGGGCACAGGCCTGGGGCTCGCCATCGTCAAGAAGATCATTGAAGAACATGGTGGTCAGCTGGAACTGCACGACGCACCCCTCGAATTCGATCATGGCCGTGGTGCCATGATCAGGGTGCTGCTGCCGCATCTCGATGCGGTTGGATTGCAGGCGGCTGACGCCGATGCTGGTAAGGACAAGGAAGAAGCTTATGGCGTCTGATATTCTGGTCGTGGATGATGAAGCAGATATCCGCGAAATCGTAGCCGGCATCCTGTCCGACGAAGGGCACGAAACCCGCATGGCGCATGACGCCGACAGCGCACTTGCCGCAATCTCGGATCGTGTGCCGCGTCTGGTATTCCTTGACATCTGGATGCAGGGGTCGCGGCTCGACGGTCTGGCATTGCTGGACGAGATCAAGACCCGCCACCCGGACCTGCCGGTGGTGATGATCTCCGGTCACGGCAATGTCGAGACAGCAGTTTCGGCCATCAAGCGTGGTGCTTTCGATTTTATCGAAAAGCCGTTCAAGGCCGACCGCCTGATCCTGATTGCCGAACGTGCGCTGGAAAACTCCAAGCTCAAGCGCGAGGTAACCGAACTCAAGAAGCGTACTGGCGATGCTTTGGAGCTGGTCGGCACGTCTGTCGCCGTTTCGCAGCTGCGCCAGACGATCGACAAGGTTGCGCCGACCAATAGCCGCATCATGATCCTTGGTCCTTCCGGTTCCGGCAAGGAACTGGTGGCGCGCATGATCCACAAGAAGTCCACCCGTGCGGCCGGTCCGTTTGTGGCGCTGAATGCGGCGACGATTACGCCTGATCGTATGGAAGTCGCGCTTTTCGGCACCGAAGGCACGCCTGGCCAACCGCGCAAGATCGGCGCGCTGGAAGAGGCGCATCGCGGCATTCTTTATCTCGATGAAGTTGGCGAAATGCCACGCGAGACACAGAACAAGATCCTGCGTGTTCTGGTGGATCAGCAGTTCGAGCGAGTTGGCGGCTCCAAGCGGGTCAAGGTCGATGTCCGCATCATCTCATCGACGGCCTATAATCTCGAAAGCCTGATCGCTGAAGGCATTTTCCGGGAAGACCTGTATCATCGCCTTGCTGTCGTGCCGGTCAAGGTGCCGGCGCTTGCCGAGCGTCGTGAAGACATTCCGTTTCTGGTAGACAATTTCATGCGGCAGGTGTCCGAGCAGGCCGGTATTCGCAACCGGCGCATCGGTGATGATGCCATGGCTGTTCTGCAGGCCAATGACTGGCCGGGCAATAACCGCCAGCTGCGCAACAACATCGAGCGCCTGATGATCCTTGCCCGCGGCGATGGCCCGGATTCGCCGATCACCGCGGAGATGCTGCCGCCCGATCTCGGTGACATGCTGCCGAAGGTCACCGGCAGCGGCGATCATCACATCATGACGTTGCCGTTGCGTGAGGCCCGCGAAATGTTTGAGCGTGATTATCTGATCGCACAGATCAATCGTTTCGGCGGCAATATTTCGCGCACGGCCGAGTTCGTTGGCATGGAGCGTTCGGCGCTGCATCGCAAACTGAAGTCTCTCGGCGTGTAACCCCTGATTTCACAGGGGAACGGAAGACGGCAGACGGCAAAGCACATCGCATACGGTGTTTTGCCGATTGCGGAGAGCATCCCGATTTGCTAACCAATGCCGGGGGACTGGAGTTGCAATCTTGCATCTCCTCGCTTGCTTTGCGCATCTCGTCTTGTGGCCTGACTCGATCTTGCTTGAGAAACATGCACAAATGAGCGGTGCAGCCGATTCCGGATGGGAAGGTTGCCCCTCGATGTATGAACAATATTCCGGCGACAGGCCGGCAAGAAAGAAAGAAGCGGCGCCATGGCGGAACGTTCTCAGAATTTGCAGGATCTTTTCCTCAATACAGTTCGCAAGCAGAAAATTTCTCTGACCATTTTCCTCATCAATGGCGTCAAGCTGACCGGTGTTGTCACCTCGTTCGACAATTTCTGCGTGCTGCTGCGCCGTGACGGACACTCCCAGCTCGTGTATAAGCACGCAATCTCGACCATAATGCCGGGCCAGCCGATGCAGATGTTCGAGACCGAAGAAAACGCGGCCTGATTAGGACATTTCGAAATAGCAACGCGCGATACCTCGAATGAATCTCTCGTCCCGGAAGCTGAAAAGCACCGGGATGACATGTGCGCTCTCGTGCTCGTACCTGTGCTCAAGCAGGTTCGGACACGCGGAGCTGCGTCGGATGCGCCTATTGTCGCGCAACCGCAGCGCTCCAACGAAGCGCGGCTTGAAGAGGCGATGGGGCTTGCCCGCGCCATCGATCTGACGATTGCCGAAGGCCTGATCGTGGCGGTGAACCAGCCACGTCCCGCGACCTTGATCGGCTCTGGCAAGATCGAAGAAATCAAGGCGCTTCTCGATGAGAAGAATGCCGGTCTCGTTATCATCGATCATCCGCTGACGCCGGTGCAGCAACGTAATCTCGAAAAGGAATGGGGCGCAAAGGTCATCGACCGTACCGGCCTTATCCTTGAAATTTTCGGTCGCCGTGCTTCTACCAAGGAAGGTACGCTGCAGGTCGATCTTGCCCACCTGAATTACCAGAAGGGCCGTCTTGTCCGGTCATGGACCCACCTTGAGCGTCAGCGCGGTGGTGCCGGCTTCATGGGCGGTCCGGGTGAAACCCAGATCGAAGCCGACCGTCGTATGCTGCAGGACAAGATCATCAAGCTTGAGCGCGAGCTTGAGCAAGTGGTACGCACCCGCCAGCTTCACCGGGCCAAGCGCCGCAAGGTGCCGCATCCGATCGTGGCTCTTGTCGGTTATACCAATGCCGGCAAATCGACGCTGTTCAACCGCATCACCGGGGCTGGTGTTCTGGCCGAGGACATGTTGTTTGCGACGCTCGATCCGACGCTTCGCCGCATGAAGCTGCCGCATGGCCGCACGGTTATCCTCTCCGATACCGTTGGTTTCATCTCGGACCTGCCGACCCACCTTGTCGCCGCTTTCCGTGCGACATTGGAAGAGGTCCTCGAAGCCGATCTGATCCTGCATGTGCGTGACATGTCCGACCCGGACAATGCCGCGCAATCTGCCGACGTGCTGCGTATTCTTGCCGATCTCGGTATTGGCGAGAAGGAAGGCGAAGAACGGATCATCGAGGTCTGGAACAAAATCGACCGTCTTGACCCGGAAACCCACGATGCGCTGGCGGCACGTGTTGCCGGTCGCGATAACATCATGGCGCTTTCTGCGGTGACGGGCGAAGGCGTCGATCCCTTGATGGACGAAATCTCGCGCCGTCTTTCCGGCGTGTTGACTGAAACAGCCGTCACCATTCCGCCTGCGAAGCTGGCGCTGGTGTCGTGGGTTTATGCCAATGCCATCATTGATGACCGCAAGGACAACGAGGATGGTTCGGTGACGCTTGAAGTCCGCATGTCGGAAGCGCAGGCGGCGGAACTGGACCGCAAGCTTGGCAATGGCCCCAAGCCGGACAAGGAAGATTGGGAACGCTGACGTTACGGCATGCCGCAACGTCAGCTGAATCTTCGTGTCAAAGACCGATCCGTTTTGTCGGCGACAGAAACTCTCCCGTGACCAGTCTGCTTACCAGTTGCCGCATCAGCGGCAGCTGCGTTGCCGGTGCGATGGCGATATCGCGGATGATCGGCAGGATTTTGCTGTCGGACTGATAGAAGGGCGTCATGACAAAACTGAGCGTCTGATAAAGCCAGATGTGAAGTTGGCGCTGCCTGACATGCAGGGTCAGGGCATCCTCGATGCTTGAAGCTCGTTCCAGTGCCGTGACCAGAGAGGCGGCATCGAGCAGAGCCATGTTGGCCCCTTGGCCGAGCTGCGGGCTGGTCGCGTGCCATGCGTCGCCGATGCGCAGGATGCGTTGGCCGGCAATGGGCTTGCGGGTGTGGTGACGGTAGCGGGCATGCACCGGTTCTGCGACTTCGGCGAAAGGAACGGTTTCCGGCCACATCTGCCGAACTTCTTCGATCCATGCTTCTCGCCCCGCCGTGTGCCAGGCCTCGATGTCCTGATTGCGCAGGCTCCAGAAGAAAGTCGCCATTTTGCGGGCGCCGTGACGTGCGGTGCCAACCGGCAGCACGCCGACCATGCGGCTGGCGCGATGATAACGCTGCTCCAGCTCATTCGGGTGAAACGGTCCGTTTTCCGGCCAGGGAACGGTGGCCCAGAGCGCACCATAACCGAGTTCCTTTGTCGGGATATGGCCGATGGGCGACCGCGCGCCCATGGCATCGATGACAAGATCAGCCGGTGGGGTGGCCCGTCCGCTATCCAGCGTGATCGAAGGTCTTGCACCATCGGTTATCGAGGTGGCGCGACAGGCGACTTCAAAATTCACACCGGCGGCAGTTGCGGCTTCAAGCAGGATATCGAACAGGGCCACACGCTGGATGGCAATACCGTGACGGTTCTGGCCATAACCGATGTCGAGGACGGATTTGTCCGAATCGGCAAGCTTGCCATGCATGCGGTGAATGACCGCGCCGCGCGCTGCAGCTTTGTCCAGCAGGCCCATGTGTTCCAGCACGGCTGAACCGGTCGGTTGCAGCACAAAACCGGAGCCGACCGGCTGCGGTGCCGCCATCTGGTCGTAAATGACGACTTTTGCGCCGCGCACGGCCAGCATGGCGCCAAGCGACAGACCGCCGATACCGGCGCCTGCAATGGCAATGTCGAGCGTATCCAGTCTCATCGTGAAAATCTCAAGCCGGTCACGTCAGCTGTCGCTCGATAGCCTTGGCGGCCTGCCAGAGGTCTTCCATCTCATCCAGAGAGGCTGCTTCAAGCGTGTGGCCTGATTGGTGGAGGGACGTTTCGATGTGATTGAACCGGCGCCGGAATTTGGTGTTAGTGCCGCGCAGCGCATTCTCCGGGTCGGCATTGACGTGACGGCCGATATTGACCAGCGCAAAAATCAGGTCGCCGAGTTCATCGGCCACAGCTTCCGGTTTTCCGGCCTTCATGGCCTCGCGCAACTCGCCAATCTCTTCCTCGATCTTGTCGAGGATCGGCTCCGCCTGCGACCAGTCGAAGCCGACGCGTGCTGCCTGTTCCTGCAGTTTGAGCGCTTCCGTCAGGGCAGGCTGGCTGCGCTGCACCCCGCCGAGGTGACCTGACTTGAAATCTTCGGTGATGCCGCGTTTGGCGCGACGTTCGGCACGATCCAGCTTTTCCTGTTTCTTGATGGCATCCCATTGCAGCTTTACCGCTTCCGGCGTGTCCGCATCCGAGCGGGCAAACACATGTGGATGGCGGCGGATCATCTTTTTCGTGACGGCCTCGACGACATCGCCAAAAGCAAACTCGCCGGCTTCCTCTGCGATACGGGAATGAAAGACGACCTGCAGCAGAAGGTCGCCGAGTTCATCGCAGAGATCGTCCATATCCTTGCGCTCGATGGCGTCGGCCACTTCATAGGCTTCCTCGATCGTATAGGGCTTGATCGTCTCATAAGTCTGGACGATATCCCACGGGCAGCCCGTTTCGGGATTACGCAGCGCCGCCATGATCTCGATCAGCCGGGAAATGTCCTGCGATGCCTGCATGCTTGAAAATCCTTGGAATGTCGCTTCAGCGAAGCGGAATATTGTTTTCGGCCTGAGCCGAAATCTTGTCAGTTGCCGATCACCTTAAACTACGTCACCGGCAAGTATGCAGCCGTTTTGGATGACGTGCATGTAATCCGGTGGAAAAGTTTTCAGCCGGCGATCAGGGCCAGAAGCGACATCGCGGGACCTTAAAAGCCCGAGAAAAGCGGCCTTCGTGCTTCACGTCTCTGTCACATGCCGGTATGGGAGGCGGTTGCTTTTGCTCATGTCGAGCGGATGCGGAGTAGGAAAATGTCGGTGTTCAGGTTTCTTCGCACGTCCTTTGCTTCAAAGGAGCGCCAGGAGCGCGATAAATTGCAGTTGTTAATCGATGAGTTGGCAATGAGCAGTGAAAACGCACGTCTGAATGTTTTTCCCGCCTTTTTCCGCGTCAGTGGCAAGGTCGTTGTCGTGTTCGGCAATGGCGATGAAGCCTATGCCAAGGTTCGCCTGCTGACCAATACGGATGCGACGATCACCGCATACGCCGCCGAGCCGGAAGCCGAATACGCGAGCTTCCTCGCCGAGCAAAAGATCGCCACGCATAACCTCGATTTTTCTCCTGAGCTTCTCGATGGCGCGACGCTGGTTTTTGCCGCGACCGGCGACGATGCGCTGGACCGCGGGATTGTGACGGCTGCCCGTGAGCGCCGCATTCCGGCTAATGCCGTCGATCAGCCCGACTATTGCGATTTCTACACGCCGGCTCTCGTCAGCCGCGCGCCGGTGGCCGTTGCCATCGGCACCGAAGGCGCGGGGCCGGTTCTGGCCCAGATGATCCGCGCACGGATCGACCAGATGCTGTCGCCATCGCTTGGTCGTCTGGCGTCTCTGGCAGCTGATTACCGCGATGCCGCCGACAAGCTGGTGCCGCGTGGTGTTGCCCGCCGCATCTTCTGGCGGCGTTTCTTTTCCGCAAGCGTTGCCGATGCCGTCGATGCTGGTGATATCGCCACGGCGCGCCGCACCGCCAATGCGCTGCTTTCCGCCGATAACAGCGTTTCCGGCCATGTCTGGCTGGTGGGTGCCGGCCCCGGTGCCGAAGACCTGCTGACCCTGCGGGCCCAGCGCGTGCTGATGGAAGCCGATGTGATCGTTTACGACGCGCTGGTGCCGAAGGCGATCGTCGACATGGGTCGCCGTGACGCTGAGCGCATTTCCGTCGGCAAGCGCAAGAACGCCCATTCGAAGTCGCAGTGCGAAATCAACGAACTGCTGGTGGAGCTTGGGAAGGCCGGCCAGCGTGTGGTGCGCCTGAAATCCGGTGACCCGCTGGTGTATGGTCGCGC
>Ga0075364_10000175_pt1 | contig 28890 bp, 25 predicted proteins | sample EndMetdeltDD1764_FD_71517 | JGI IMG/M metagenome (GOLD analysis project Ga0075364, IMG submission 71517) | Populus endosphere microbial communities from Tennessee, USA - Endosphere MetaG P. deltoides DD176-4 | ecosystem: Host-associated > Plants > Roots > Endosphere | place: USA: Tennessee... | reverse complement strand
GCTGTTCGGTGCGTTTCGAAAGATCGTCGGCAGCCGCACGGATTTCGTTGGCACCGGCATCGATCATGCGGGCATTGTCACCGACAGCACGCAGAGCACCCTGGAGCTTGCTGACCGACTCGTTGAAGTTGATGCGCAACTGGTCGAGCTGACCGGCAAACGGCTGCTGCAGGCGGAATGTCATGTCACCATCGGACAAGCTCTTCAGGCCGCTCGCCAGACCGTCGACGGCAAAGGCCACGTCAGCGGCTTCACGCGCCTTCTGTTCCTCACGGGCAATACGCTCGCGCTCGCTCATCGAACGGTTGGCTTCGGTTTCCTGCTCAAGACGCTCACGTTCCAGCGCATTGTCGCGGAACACGGCAACGGCCGCGGCCATGTCACCAATCTCGTCGGCATTACCGGCATAAGGAATTGCGGTCTTGTTGTTGCCGGCAGCCAGCATATTCATTGAGGCGGTGATGGCACTGATCGGACGGGTAACGCGCAGGACGCTGAGGAAAGCCGCCCCGATAGAAACCAGTACCGCCAGCATGATACCGGCCAGCGTAGCCGAGAAAGCAAACTGGGCGGCGCCCTTTGCAGCCGCGCGATCTTCAAGGCCGCGCTGTTTGTTATCAGCGATCAACTGCTGCAGGCCCTTACCAACCTCACTGCCTTTGTCGGACATCTGGGCGACAACCAGTCTGGCTTCCGCAATCCGGGACGCGGCAACCAGTCTGGCAAAATCGGTGCCCAGTTGATCGAACTCGACGGCAAGTGTGCTCAGCGCTTGGAATTTCGCCTTGGCCGCCGGGATTTTCATGGATGCGTCGTAAGCATCAAATTCCACGAGACGCTTTGCAGTCGTTGCCTCGATGTCCGCGAAGAGAGAAGCACGCTCAGTCGCATCATCAGTGGCAAGCACCATCAGATAAAGGCGGCGTGCGTCACCCATCAGGCTGTACATGTCTGCGACCATCAGCGAGCGTTCCATGCGCCGGCTGATATTGTCGGCCTGGGTTTCCAGTTCCGATACCGATCGCATTCCCAGCACGCCCTGCAGGACGATGAGAAGGACGGTTAGGCCGAACAGAGACGGCAAAAGAAATTTGATCTTTACTGATTTGAGCACGTGGCACCCCCGATGAAGACGATGTCCCGTCATTAGGACGCGGGGCTTCTCGCAAGGTCAGCTAAAGAAAAACTTACCGGAAAATTCGGCCATTCAACAATCGAGCCGAAACGCTGAATAAATGCAGGCGTATCAATCGTCAAATTGCAAAATTACCGCCAAAAAACGCTAATATGGGCAAATTACGCATAAACAATAGTTTAATGCGACAAAACGCCACCACTTTACAGTGGAGGCGTTTTTTATTTGAATTCCATTATATTCGAGAAGTCATCGCTTCATATTACATTGCATGATTTCGGCCGTTCTCAGAACTCCGACCAGTCTTCTCCGCGGACGGCAGCACCACCGAAGTTAGCCGCAACCTTGTGTCCAAGCGCGCGCGCTGGCGAAGGTGCTGGACGCGAGGCCGGCGAGACAGCTGCGGGTGCGCGAGGCGCAGCTTGTGGTGCCGCATCGCCCAGACGGAACTGCCCGAGTTGCTCGATCAAACCTGCCGCCTCACGAGCGAGGCTGTGTGTTGCAGCCGTCGTTTCTTCGACCATGGCCGCATTTTTCTGTGTGCCCTGATCCATCGTGTTGACGGCGGTGTTGATTTCTTTCAGCCCCGTCGCCTGTTCCTGCGCCGTCGTTACGATCTCGGCCACAAGACGGTTGATATGCTGGACCTCGGCCACGATCTCCTTCAGCGCCGTCCCCGTATCACCGACCAGCGCAACACCGCTACGGACCTGTTCGCCGGAGCGATTGATCAGCGACTTGATTTCCTTGGCGGCATTGGCGGAGCGCTGGGCAAGCTCGCGCACCTCCTGAGCAACGACGGCAAAGCCCTTGCCTGCTTCCCCTGCCCGCGCCGCCTCGACGCCGGCGTTGAGAGCAAGAAGATTGGTCTGGAAAGCAATATCGTCGATAACGCCGATAATGTTGCCGATCTCGGTCGAGGACTGCTCGATTGCTTCCATGGCTGCAACGGCATCACGAACGATTGCACCCGAACGTTCCGCACCCGTCTTGGTCTTTTCCACCAGTTGCCCGGCTTCACGGGCACGGCGGCTGGAGTCGCTGACCGCAGTCGTCACCTCTTCCAGTGCAGCTGCGGTTTCTTCAACCGAAGCGGCCTGCTGTTCTGTCCGGCGCGATAGATCGTCGGCGGCACTGCGGATTTCATTGGTCCCGGCATTGATGGCATGGGCATTCTCGCCAACGGACACCATCGTCGCCTGCAGCTTGCCCATGGAGGCGTTGAAATTGCTGCGCAGTGTTTCGAGTTCGCCATGGAATGGTGTGGCAATGCGATAGCCGAGGTTGCCATCTGCAAGGTTGGACAGGCCGGATGCCAGACCATCGACAGCGGTCTTCACATGACCGGCTTCCACCATCTTCTGCTGCTCGCGCACACCGCGCTCATGTTCCATCAATTCGCGATTGTCATCGGCATCGCGCTCGAGGCGGATACGCTCCAGCGCGTTGGCCCTAAAGATTTCGACTGCCGCCGCCATCGAACCGATTTCGTCGTGCCGGTCGGTGAAGGGGATCGGCCGGTCGTTATCGCCATTCGCCAGCGCTCCCATGGAACGGGTAATGGCATCGATCGGCCGGGCAACCCGGAAGAAGGAAATGCAGGCTGCACCGATAGCGATAATAGCTGCAAGCGCTAACGCCGCATAGGTGCCGGCCAGTGCATTGCGGTAGGCGCCATCCGCGGCAACAAGTGCTTCCTCGCTGATTGTCTGATTGTTGGCTGTGGTTGCGTCAAGCGCTTCGGTCATCTCACGCGCCGCATCACGCATGGCGCCGCGATACACCGCCTGCGCTTCCTCATGACGACCGGCTTCAACCAGGGTAACAAGCGTCTGGGCTGCCGTGTCATAGGCCACAACACCGTTCTGCAATGTCGAGAACAGTTCGCGCGTTTTCGGCAGCGTGATCATGTCGGAATACTGTTTGACCAATGCATCGCGCTCGATCATGCGCTCTGCAATCGTCTGCTCGTTGGTTTTTATCTCCTGCGCATCGTTTGCCAGAAGAAGATCCGCATAGGAGCGCCGGATGACATTGATCGAATGATCCATCTTGGCGATCAGCGTCATGCGCGGCAGGCGCTCGCGCCCGATCTCATGCACCTGCTGTTTCAACGTCGCCAATGAAAAAAGTGCCATGCCGCCCTGGGCAAAAGCAATAACGATAACCAGCCCGAACAGGGCCGGAAGAAGAACCCGAATGCGCATATGAGACAGGTACCGCATGATCATCCCCTTGAAACGCCAGAGGCGCCGTAACGTTGGGGGGAAACGTTACGGCGCCCTCCGGCATGCGATTGTGAAATCAACGAAGCAAAACCATGCGTTGATATAAGGATGTTCAAATATAAGGCTTAACGAATGAATAATGAGGCATCCGATAAATTGCAGATGATTTCAATAAAATCCAAAGTAGCAAATAATTGAGAAGTGATCACATTGGATGTTTTGTATTTTCAACGGCACTTCCAAAAAACAAAACGGCGACCGAAGCCGCCGTTTCAAATCATCAAATTCGAAAAAATCAGAACTCCGACCATTCCTGCTTGAGCGCTGCCGATCCGCTGCCGAAGGCGGCTGCGACCCGGTTTCCGATCGCCCGCGCCGGAGACTGGACAGGCCGCGCACCAGATGTGGCGGCACGCACGTCCGAGCGCCCTTCCTCCAGTTTGAACTCGGCAAGCAGCTCGTTCAAGGCACTGGCTTGCGACGCCAGGCGATAGCTTGCAGCTGTTGTCTGCTCTACCATCGCAGCGTTCTGCTGCGTGCCCTGGTCCATCTCATTGACGGACGTATTGATCTCGCTGAGACCGGTCGATTGCTCACGGCTCGAAACGACGATCGAGGCGACATTGGTGTTGATCCGCTGAACGTTGGACACGATCGTCTCCAACGCCTTGCCGGTCTGGTCAACCAGTTGCACGCCATCACGAACCTTGACGCCGGACTGCGAGATCAAGGCCTTGATTTCGCGGGCAGCGGTGGCAGAGCGCTGGGCAAGCTCGCGCACTTCCTGCGCCACGACCGCAAACCCCTTACCGGCATCGCCGGCGCGCGCAGCTTCGACGCCCGCATTCAGCGCCAGAAGGTTGGTCTGGAAAGCGATTTCATCAATCACGCCAATAATATTGCCGATTTCGTTCGATGATTTTTCAATCGCTTCCATGGCATTGACGGCCTGCCTGACAATCTCGCCCGACTGTTCGGCATCGGTTCGCGTGTGGTCGACCAATTTGCCCGCTTCACCGGCACGCACAGCCGAATCCTTCACGGCAGTGGTGACCTCTTCCAGCGCTGCGGCGGTTTCTTCCACGGAAGCAGCCTGCTGTTCGGTGCGTTTGGAAAGATTGTCGGCGGCGGCACGGATTTCATTGGCACCGGCATCGATCATGCGGGCGTTTTCACCCACAGCCTGAAGTGCATGCTGCAATCTCGCAACCGATTCATTGAAGTTGAGGCGCAACTGATCGAGCTGGCCGGCAAACGGCTGCTGCAACCGATAGGTCATGTCGCCATCAGAAAGGCTTTTCAGGCCATGAGCAAGACCATCGACGGCAAAGGCGACATCGGCAGCTTCACGCGCCTTCTGTTCTTCACGGGCAATGCGTTCATTTTCGCTCATCGACCGATTGGCTTCAGCGTCGCGTTCAAGCTGTTCACGCTCGATCGCATTGGCACGGAACACCGCAACGGCCGCGGCCATCTCGCCCACCTCATCGTGACGACCGGCATAGGGGATCTGCGCCTCATTGTTGCCGGCAGCAAGATCGTTCATGGATTTGGTGATATTGTTGATCGGGCGGGTAATACGGACAACACTGAGCACGGCAGCAGCGACGGCAACCACCAAGGAAAGTGCGATGCCAACAAGTGTCGATGTCGTCGCAAATTGTGCCGCATCATTGGCGGCTCGCCGGTCGGCCGCCCCCAGGACATTGTTTTCCGTTATCAACTGCGTCAGGAGATCACCCGCTTCGCCGCCCTTTGGCACCATCTGTCCGATCAGGGTCTTGGCTTCATAGACCCGCGACGCGCTGACAAGCTCGACAAACTTGACGCCCATTGCATCGTATTCGCCAGCCGCCTTCTGCAACTCGTCAAATTTTGCCTTCGCTGTCGCGTCAGTGATCTTCTCGCCAAACTTGGCGAAAACCGTCGTACGTTCAACCATCTTCTCCTGAAGCTGGCCAAGCCATTTCTTCTGCTCGCCGGCATTGCTGCCTGAAAGAGCCATAAGGACCAGCCGACGAACATCCCCAAGGAGCCTGTCCATGTTGGCCATGTTGGTCGACAATTCCATACGTCTACTGAGGTTGTCCGCTTGCATGTCCAGCTGACCAACCGAGCGCAGGGCCAGACCACCCTGAAAGATTGCAACGAGAACAACGAAGCCGAAGAGGATAGGCAGAAGAAGCTTGATCTTGAGGGATCTGAACATGAGATAACCGTGAGGAGAGATAAAATAAAATACACGCTCACCTCTTCCACCATTCGATAAAGAAAGGCTTACTTTTTTGTATGGCCTTTCATTGAGGAACGACATTTCGAATATGTGGGAATTTTAGTCGGCATAGCGTGCCAACCGGTTGCTACATCGACATAAAGAAGCCCGCGACACATGCGTGGCGCGGGCACCGTTTATTCGAAAAGCGTGAACTTCACTCCGCCGCAGCATCCTCGGCATGATCGCCAAGAAAACCGCCCGACTGGCGCTGCCACAGATCGGCATAAATGCCGCCGCTGGTGGACAGTTGCTGGTGCGTGCCGGTCTCGATGATCTTGCCCTTGTCGAGCACGACCAGACGATCCATTTCGGTCAGCGTCGACAGGCGGTGGGCGATAGCGATCACCGTCTTGCCTTCCATCAGCGAGAACAGATTCTCCTGAATGGCTGCCTCGACTTCGGAGTCGAGCGCCGAGGTCGCCTCGTCCAGAACCAGAATCGGTGCATCCTTAAGGAAGACGCGGGCAATGGCGATACGCTGTCGCTGACCACCAGAAAGCTTGACGCCACGCTCGCCGACATGGGCATCGAGACCGACCCGGCCCTGCATGTCGGCCAGCGTCTCGATGAAATCCCAGGCAGAGGCACGGCGTGCCGCCTCGACGATCTGCTCATCTGTCGCGCCGGGATGACCGTAAGCGATGTTGTCGCGGATCGAACGATGCAGCAACGAGGTATCCTGCGTCACGACACCGATCTTGGCGCGAAGGCTTTCCTGCGAGATCGTCGAAATATCCTGACCGTCGATGGTGATGCGCCCCCCTTCCAGATCGTAGAAGCGAAGAAGCAGGTTCATCAAGGTCGTCTTGCCCGCACCCGAACGCCCTACCAGACCCACCTTCTCGCCGGCCGCGACATTGAGCGTCAGGTTTTCGACCACACCCTTGTTCTTGCCGTAGTGGAAGCGGATGTTCTCGTACGCGATCGCGCCTTCCGGCACTTTCAGTTTTGGCGCAGCCGGCTTGTCGGTGACGTCATGCGGTTTGGTCATCATTTCCATGCCGTCATAGACCGTGCCGATATTCTCGAACAAAGCCGAGACTTCCCACATGATCCACTGCGACATGCCGTTGATACGCATGGCAAGGCCGATGGCGATGGCGATGGCACCGATGGAGATGGCGCTGTCCAGCCAGAACCAGATCGACAGGGCTGCCACGGCAAACAACGCCGCACAGTTGTAGAAATAGACAAGCGCCTGGAACATCGTCACTTTACGCATCTGGTCATGCACAGTGCCGAGGAACAACTGCATGGCGTCGCGGGCGTAGCTCTCTTCGCGACCGGTATGCGAGAACAGCTTGACCGTGGCGATATTGGTGTAGCTGTCCACCACACGACCGGTCATCATCGAGCGCGCATCGGCCTGCTCAGCCGAAATCTTGCGCAGACGTGGCACGTAATAGGAGACGGTCAGGCCATAAACGATGATCCACACGACCAGAGGGATCGCCAGCCGCATATCGGCAGCAGCGACGACGACGATCATCGAAACAAAATAGACGGCAACGTAAACGAAGACATCGAGGATCTTCATCACCACTTCGCGGATGGCGAGCGCCGTCTGCATCAGCTTGGTCGAAACACGGCCGGCAAACTCGTTGGCGAAGAAGGTCATCGAATGGCGCAGCAGATACCGATGCATTTGCCAGCGTGCCACCATCGGAAAATTGCCCATCATGATCTGGTGCATGATCAGCGAGTTGAGCGTGGCGACCAGCGGCAGACCGACCAGTACGACCAGCGCCATCATGACCAGCTTCATGCCTTCCTGGGCCAGAAAGGTCTCGCGGTTGGCGGTCGACAGCCAGTCGACGATATCGCCGAGAAAGCGATACAGCGCCACTTCGCCGAGCGCGATCAGTGTCGTCAGCACGGACATCAGCACAAGCCATGGCCAGACCGGTATCGTATAATGCCAGCAGAAGGCAAAAAGCCCTTTTGGCGGCACGGTCGGGGCGGCATCCGGATACGGATTGATGCGCCGTTCGAACCAGGAAAACATAAAAAACTCCGTCAGTCGGCGGCTGCTCTTTCTGATGCATCATGGACGCATGCAAAAGCGGGCAACCGGAAAACGAGATATCGTGGCCTTATGACGGCCACGCAACGATCAAGTGGGGAAGAAAGCTCGGATGAACCGCGAAACGCTTAGGCAGAAAGGATCCGGGCCAGAAGGCGTGTGCGCACGGTCATATCCATGTGGGCCTCCTTGGCTAGCGTTTCGGTTGGTGCGTCTTGTACCGTCAACACGGAGAAATGGGAAGAGCAAAGCGACGGCAAGTGGTCAAAAAACGCCCATCTGCGCGCATTCGACCCTAAAAATTCTCGAGCCCAGCCAACATCATCATCCGACAGCGAATAGCCGCTTGAGCCGGGAAGCCGACTTCGCGTAAGGACATCATTCATGACAGACCTGCGCATCGCCCTTTACCAGCCTGACATCCCCGGCAATACCGGCACCATCCTGCGGCTCGCCGCCTGCCTCGGTTTCGGCGTCGATATCATCGAGCCTGCGGGTTTCGACATTTCCGACCGCAACCTCAAACGCGCGGGCATGGATTATCTCGGCGCGGTATCGCTCACACGTCACGTCAACTGGCAAGCCTTTGACGAATGGCGCCGGACGGAGAACCGCCGCCTCGTGCTCGGCTCTACAAAAGCCGCCCTGCCCTATGTCGATTTCACCTATCAGCCGGGTGACATCCTTCTCTTCGGCCGCGAAAGCGCAGGCGTGCCGGACAATGTGCATGATACGGCGGACGCCCGCGTCCTGATCCCCATGCGCGAAGGCCAACGCTCTATCAACGTCGCCATGTCGGCAGCGATGATCGTCGGCGAAGCCCTGCGTCAGACCGGATTTTGAGGATCAATCGGCAGTTGGCAGACGGCGCATGGTGAATTCGATCTGGTCGCCCTCAAGCTGTCGCCAGCTTTCCACCTCGGTCCAATAGGCCGCCTTGGGAAAGGTATCGAACCACTCCCTCGCCTTCTCGCGCGCCTCCGGCCTGGAGAGGCAAAAGGTCTCGCGCACGAAATGTCCGTTTGTCGTCTTCGCCTTTCCCAGGCGATGGCGATCCATCCTGCGCTTCAGGCCGTCGAGCGGCGGGACTTTCGTTGTCGTCATGCGCGCTACCTCTCAAATGCAAGATAATGCTTGAGTGCAGGCTTTGCGAGTCGATTCTGAAAGGGTTATAGGCTGCGCAACGACATTCCCGCGCCGCGCCTTTCATGGCCGCAAGACTTCGGGAAACCAAACAGGACTGCACCGAAAGGAACAACATGGAACGGCCGCAACTCGAAAAGGGCCTGCCCGAGGGCATCGAGGACAAGAAGGCGACCGCGAAAGCGTGGTTCGAAAGCCTGCGCGACACCATCTGTTCCACCTTCGAGGCGCTGGAAGATGAAGTCTCCGGCCCTCTTTCCGACCGCACGCCCGGCCGCTTTGTCGGCAAGGACTGGCAACGTGACGGCGGCGCCGGTGGTGGTGGCCGCATGTCGATGATGGAAGGCCGTGTGTTCGAAAAGGTCGGTGTCCACACGTCCACCGTTCACGGCGAGTTTTCCGAAGACTTTCGCAAGCAGATGCCGGGCGCCGACGAGGACCCGCGTTTCTGGGCCTCTGGCATTTCGTTGATCGCCCATCCGGTCAATCCAAATGTCCCCGCGGTGCATATGAACACCCGCATGGTGGTGACATCGAGCCAGTGGTTCGGCGGCGGTGCCGACCTGACGCCGGTACTCGACCGCCGTCGCACACAGGAAGACGCAGATAGCCAGCTTTTTCACCGTGCGATGGAAATCACCTGCAAAAGCCACGCAGGCGTCGCCGATTACGACCGTTATAAAAAGTGGTGCGACGACTATTTCTTCCTGCCGCATCGCAACGAGGCGCGCGGCATCGGCGGCATCTTTTTCGACTGGCTGACACCACAGCAAGACAAGGGCGGCTGGGACGCCAATTTCGCCTTCGTGCGCGATGTCGGCCGCTGCTTCAACATGGTCTATCCAAAGATCGTGCGCGACAACTTCAACACGGAATTCACCCAGGCAGACCGAGACGAGCAGCTTATCCGTCGTGGCCGTTACGTCGAGTTCAACCTGCTTTACGATCGTGGCACGCTGTTTGGACTGAAGACCGGCGGTAATGTCGAAGCCATCCTGTCGTCGATGCCGCCAATGGTGCGCTGGCCCTGATCAAAATTTCCTGATCATAATTCAGCGAATCCTTAACAAAAGCGATTTTCAAATCACTCCTTCCAGTGCTAGTTTCTTGACGGCTGTAAAGGCCGGTAGCACAGGGAGGATGTCGCCATGGTCGCATCGCAGGGCATACCGCAGCAGCATAAGCAGGCCGGACGTAATATCGGCTCCGAAGAACTGATCAACCGCATGGCGGCTGAACTTCGGGCAAAAGGCGATCCGGATTTCCCGCATTCCTATTACGTGGTGCAGGTACGTCGCCAGCTGGCCGGAGAACCGTCGCATCTACCGGCGGCAAACGACCAGCCTGCCACTCAGCCGTCCGGCAGCAAAGAGCACAGCTCTGTTTTCCACGCCTGGGCGCTGGCGGAATAGGTATAGGCAGATCCGAAACGTCTCTGACGCTGGAAACTTCCGGCCTTGTTCGGCGTTTCACTCAAGGAGGCACGGGCGAAGAATACATCGCCCTGCCTCATTCAAGGAGGAAACATCATGAGATTGTTCGAATGCGGAACACTGGTTCCCGGATGCGAATGGCATACGCGGGCTGACGAGGATGCCGAAGTGGTGCGCCGTGCCGTCGAGCATATGCGCTCCGCCCATGGCGAAACCGTCATCCGCGAAAACATGATCGACAATATCAAGGCTCGTGTACGCGACGAACCGGGCAGCAAGGCCGCTTAATCCGCCTTGCCCACCATATCTGCCAGCCGGGCGGCCAGGGCTGCCCGGTCGAGGGAAAAATTGCGCTCGACCCAGAGCGTTTCCAGTTCTGCCAGCAAAGCGCCAACCTTCGGCCCCGGCTGCATGCCGGCCGCGATCACATCGCCGCCGCTCAGCGGGAAGACGGGTTTTTCAAAATTTTCGGCACGCTTCAGCAGAACGGACAAACGCGCCGCCTTGCGCATGGCGATAGGATCACCCTCGGCATTGCCCCGCGCCGAAGCCAGCGCCAGCTTCAACTGCATGATCAAACCATCACGGCCAGCACGATAAAGAATACGGTCAAAGCCGACATCGGTTACCTCATCCGGCAGGAGGGACGCGGAGGCCCAACCTTCAAGACGCGCCGCTTCCGCATTGGCCATCCTGAGCCGCTTGGCCATCTCGGCCAGACGCGGGGCATCGACCGGCACGATGGCCGCCAGTCGCAGCAGCGGATCCGGTTTCCAGCCAAGCGCCGCCTCGGCAGCGACCACGCCGTGGATGGAATCGATGCCCCATTTTTCTGTCTCGGGCAGAATTTCGGTCAGTACTCCGGTCTGGCGCATCCACAAAAGCGCGCGCGAGGGATCGGTAGCCGTCAGCAGCTTTTTCGTTTCGGCCCAGATGCGCTCGGCGGACAGCGTCGACAGCTTGTCCTTGGCGCGGGCAACGGCGCGCAGACCATCAGCATCGGGACGGCCGGAGCCGTAATAGGCAAAAAAGCGGAAGAACCGCAGGCTGCGCAGATGATCCTCGGCAATGCGTGTCGCGGCATCGCCGATAAAACGGATCGTACGCGTTTCTATATCCTTCAGGCCCTCGACCATATCAACGACATGACCATCGCGATCGGCATAAAGCGCATTGATCGTGAAATCGCGCCGCTCCGCATCGGCCTGCCAGTCTGTGCCGAAAGCGACTTCGGCATGACGGCCATCCGTGGACACGTCACGACGCAGCGTCGTCACCTCAAAAGGCTGGCCATCGACCACCAGTGTCACCGTGCCATGCGCAATGCCGGTCGGCACCGACTTGATACCGGCGGCTTCTGCCCGCGCCTGTGTCTCGGTCGGCAACAATGTCGTTGCCAGATCGACATCCTGGATCGGCAGGCCCATCAACGCATTGCGCACCGCGCCACCGACGATGCGGGCCTCGCCGCCATCACCGTTGAGGAGATCGAGAACACGTTTCAGCGCCGGATTGTTGAACCAGTCCTCGTTGGCGATGTTTTTCGGGGGCGGACCGGTCATGCATAAAGCCTTTCATAGAGCGTGCGCAAAATCCCGGCCGTAATGCCCCAGATATTGCGTTCGCCATAGGGCATCAGAAAAAAATGTCGCTCGACGCCATCGAGAACACGGCTGCCGCGCTGGTGGTTGGCCTCGTCCATCAAAAATGGCAACGGCACTTCGAACACGTCATCCACTTCCGCCGGATTGAGTTTCAGCTCGAAACCGCGCTTTACCACGGACAGGATGGGCGTGATGCGAAAACCGGTCGGCGTAAAATAGGTCGGCAGACGCCCTACCGGCTCCACGAACAGGCGCGACAGGCCGATTTCTTCCTCCGCCTCGCGCAGAGCCGCCTCTTCCGGCGAATTGTCTTCCGGGTCGATCGAGCCGCCCGGAAATGCGATCTGACCGGAATGTTTTCGCAGCGTCGTGGTGCGCTGGGTGAGGATGATGCTGGCCTTCTCGCCATCATCGATAACGGGGATCAGCACGGCGGCATCGCGCAGTTTCAGTTCCTGCGCCCGCGCCACAAAAAGCGGATTGAGCGCATGATCACCATGCGCTTTCCACGCCTCTTCAAGCGGCATGCCCTTCTGATCCTGCGCACGCGCGCGAAAATCTTCTGCGGAAAAAAGCGGGTATTGCGTCATTTCGAAAGCGCATCCAGTTCGGCCTGCGGCATGACCGGGAAAACCGCTCCACCGGAGTGGACGACGAACATCGCCACGCCGTCGATATCTTCCGTTTCGCCAAGCGCAACCAGATCGTACATCACTGCACGAGAGACCAACGCCTCCAGCCGACCACGCACCAGCAGGTACGGTTTCAGTTCGCGATTTTCGCCAGATATCTCGAATCGCAGCGGATTGTCCGCACTTGCCTCCACCACATCACCGACATTTGTTCGGAAGGTAAGGATCGCTCCACCATCGCGTTCCCCCACCTGCATCTCCACAGCCACGAAAGGCGCGTCGATCACACGGATACCAACCTTTTCCACAGGCGTGACGAGGTAGTTTTTTCCGTCCTCATCCTTGCGCAGAACCGTTGAAAACAACCGCACCAGCGGCGCCCGACCGATCGGCGTGCCCATGTAGAACCAAGTACCGTCGGCGCGGATTTCCATATCGAGATCGCCACAGAATGGCGGATTCCACCGTTCCACCGGCGGCAGTCCGCGTGCGCCCTCGCCGGTCTGCTCGGAGGCATGGGCGATCATCGCCGCAAGACCTGCGGCGTCCGTCGCCTGATTTATCCGTTCCGTCGCCATGATTGTGTCCCGGTTGAAGCTTTAAGGACAATGGAGTCACGAGATAGTCATTCATGACCTGCTTGTCAGCCGTCAAACTGGGAATAAGTTCATTGCGATAGTGCGCATGTGCAGCATTCCAGATATGAATGATGAACCGCGATCCGGCATAAGCCGCGAAAAAACCGATAGATGGAGAACCCAATGGGTGTGATGACGTCCACAGAAACTCCACTCGATGAGAAAGCCATCGTCGCTGCCGCCGAAAAGGCGCTCGCCGATATCGCCGCGATCCGCGAAGAAGTCGGCAAGGTGATCTTTGGTCAGGAGCAGGTGGTCGAAAACACCCTTCTCGCCGTTCTCTCCGGCGGCCATGCGCTGCTGGTCGGCGTGCCGGGCCTCGCCAAGACAAAGCTGGTCACCACGCTCGGCACCGTTTTGGGCCTTGATGGCAACCGCATCCAGTTCACGCCCGACCTGATGCCTTCAGACATCCTCGGCACCGAGGTGATGGATCAGGACGAAAACGGACGCCGTTCCTTCCGTTTCGTCAAGGGACCGGTTTTTGCCCAGCTGCTGATGGCCGACGAAATCAACCGCGCCTCGCCGCGCACCCAGTCGGCGCTGCTGCAGTCGATGCAGGAATATCACGTCACCGTCGCCGGCCAGCGGTATGACCTGCCGGGCCCGTTCCATGTTCTCGCCACCCAGAACCCGCTGGAACAGGAAGGCACCTATCCGCTGCCGGAAGCCCAGCTCGACCGTTTTCTGCTGCAGGTGGACGTGCTTTACCCGGAACTCGACGCTGAACGGCAGATCCTGCTCGGCACGACCGGCATTTCCGAAGCCAAGGCACGCGGCGTCATCGATGCGGCCCGCCTTGTCGAAATCCAGTCGCTCATCCGCCAGATGCCGGTCAGCGACAAGGTGGTCGATGCAATCCTGTCGCTCGTCCGCTCCGCCCGCCCCGGCCATGGCAATACCATGACCGACCGTCACGTCGCCTGGGGCCCCGGCCCGCGCGCCGGTCAGGCGCTGATGCTCTGCGCCCGCGCCCGTGCGCTTTATGAAGGCCGCCTCGCCCCGTCGCTGGACGATGTCGCCGCTCTCGCCGAACCGGTTCTCGAACACCGCATGGCCCTCACCTTCTCGGCCCGCGCCGAAGGCATGACCGTGCGTGACGTGATTTCCGGCCTGGCAAAACAGGTTCGCGGCTGAAAACCGTCTGACCGAAAGGAGTACGCGTGGCATCCATCGGTGAGATCGTCGACCAGACGCCGAGCGCAGAAATTCTCAGCCGTGCCCGCCAGCGGGCCGTCCTCGTGCCCGACTGCATGGTCGAGGCCCGCCGCATCGCCAATACGGTGATTTCCGGCTGGCATGGCCGCCGCAAGCGCGGCATCGGCGAAAATTTCTGGCAGTTCCGGCCTTATGCGGATGGCGAAAGCCTTGCCCGCATCGACTGGCGCCGCTCCGCCCGTGACGACCATACCTATATCCGCGACAAGGAATGGGAAGCCGCCCACACCGTGTGGCTGTGGGCCGACATGTCGCCGTCGATGATGTACAAATCCACCTATGCTAGCGTCTCCAAGGAAAGCCGGGCACTGGTGCTGATGCTGGCGCTGGCCGAAGTGCTGGCCCGCTCGGGCGAACGCATCGGATGTCCGGGCGTGATGGAGCCGGTCTCTGCCCGCAACGCCGCCGAACGGCTGGCGACCGCGCTGGTGCATGCCCCGCCATCCACCGGCCTGCCGCAGACGGAGATGATCCGTGGCGCCAGCGATATCGTGCTGATCGGCGATTTTCTCGATGATGCCGACCGGGTGATGCAGCGTATCGCGCCGCTCGCCCGTCGCGGCCTGCGCGGTCATGTCATCGAAGTGGCCGATCCCGCCGAAGAAATCTTTCCCTATAGCGGCCGCACCGAATTCACCGATCCGGAAACCGGCGAAAAGCTGACCTCGGGTCGAGCCGAATCCGTTCGCGACATCTATCGCAATGCCTATCTGGCGCGCCGCGAAACGATGGGGCAGGCGCTGCGCCGCATGGGCTGGAGTTTTATCGTTCACCGCACCGATCATCTGGCATCGGAAGCGCTCGGCGCCGTGCATGGTCACCTCTCCGGCAATCCGCCGCGTATCGCGCCAAATACATCCTCCGGAGTGGGCGCATGAGTGGTTTCGCCTTCGCCAGCCCCGCCATCCTGTTTGCACTGATCGCGCTGCCCGCCATCTGGTGGCTGCTGCGGCTCACCCCGCCGCGTCCGCGTTCGGAAGTGTTTCCGCCGCTGCGCATTCTCGCCACCGTATTGAAGCGCGAGGAAACCCCGGCACAAAGCCCGTGGTGGCTGACGCTTCTACGTATCCTGCTGGCTGCAGCCGTGATCCTCGCGATTGCCGATCCGGTCATCAATCCGCGCAGCAATCCGCTCGCCTCCGGTGGCCCATTGGTGATGATCGTCGACAACAGCTGGGCAAGCGCCGAGGACTGGGAACGCCGCGTGCAGACTGCTGACCTGATGATCAGTGACGCGGCGGATGCCGAAATCCCGGTCTCGCTGGTTTTCACGGCCGAGGCCACACATGACGCCGTGCCCGCCAGTGCCACCGTTGCCCGCGAACATCTTGCCGCCGCCCGCCCGAAACCGCTTGTGCCGGATCGCCTGCGGGCTGTGCGCGCCGTTACGGAAGCACTGAACGGCACCCAGCCCGGCACGCTCGCCTATCTGTCGGACGGCATCGCCACGCCGGCCGATGGCGACATGCTGACGGCACTGGCCGCGCTGTCACCGCGCGACATGCAGCTGATCGAAGGCGACGGCCAGAAATCGCTGGCCCTCACCGGCGCCACCAACAATGCCGCCGCCATGTCGGTCGCGGCAACGCGCCTGAAAACCGAAGGCGCCCAGAACTTTTCCGTCAACGCACTCGACCAGCAGGGCCGTTCGCTCGCAACCGGCACGCTCGATTTCGCAGCCGGCGCCAACACCGCGACGGCAACCATCAACGCTCCGTTCGAACTGCGCAACGATTTTGCCCGCCTGTCCGTCGATGGCATCGCCACGGCCGGCGCCACGCATCTGCTCGATGACGGTTTCAAGCGTCGCCGTATCGCGCTTCTTTCCGGCGACAGCGGCAACGACTTTCAGCCGCTGCTTCTGCCGCTTTATTACATCAGCCGCGCGCTCGAACCCTATGCCGATCTGATCCAGCCGCGTGGCGGCGATCTCGCCGCATCCTTGCGCGAAATTTTGACCAGCAATCCGTCCGCCATCGTCATGGCCGATGTCGGTCGTCTGCCGGAGGAAAGTTATGCGCCGCTGCAGCAATGGCTGAACCGTGGCGGCACGCTGATCCGGTTTGCCGGCCCGCGCCTTGCCGCCGCCCCGGCTGACGACCCGCTTGTGCCGGTCCGCCTGCGCCAAGGTGAACGTGCGCTCGGCGGCGCGCTCTCATGGGCAGAACCGCAGCCGCTCGCCCCCTTCCCGAATTTCGGCCCCTTCGCCGGCATGGCATCGCCGACAGATGTCACCGTCCGTCGTCAGGTTCTCGCCGAACCGACGCCCGACCTCAATGAACGCACATGGGCAAGCCTTGCCGATGGCACGCCACTCGTCACCACGCGTGAAGTCGAGGCCGGCCGTATCGTGCTTTTCCATGTCAGCGCCGATGCTACATGGTCGAACCTGCCGATCTCCGGCAATTTCGTGGAAATGCTGCGCCGCCTCGTACAATTGTCGCGCGCCGGTGGTGCCGCCGAACAGCAGGCCGGAACGGCAGGAGCCGCCGCCCTGCCACCCTATCGCCTGCTGACATCAGACGGCATTCTTTCGACAGAAGTGGCCAGCGCCCGCCCGCTCGCCATCAGGGCCGGCGTCACACCGATTGCCAGCCTCGACAATCCGCCCGGCCTCTATGGCTCGGAGGAAGGCTTTACCGCCGTCAACCTGTTAGGCCCCAACGCTACGCTGTCGCCCTTCGATGCCTCCGCCGCCACCTTCCCAATCGTCAGGCAGGGCCTTGCCGGTGGTGAAGCATGGTCTCTGCGCCCTGCTCTGTTTGCCGCGGCCTTCTTCATGCTGCTTCTCGATACGTTGATCGTGCTGTTCATGAATGGCGGTTTTGCCCGAATGCCGCGCGCCGGTCGCACCGCCGCCATGCTGGCCGTTTTCGCCACAGCTTTTGCCTTTGCCCAGCCGGGTGATGTGTTGGCGCAAGCGCAGCCCACGCCGCCGCCCACCGCACAGCAGGCACCCGATCCGAATGCGCCGATCGAACATGCCAAACCCGGCGACGAAACCATTCTCGAACGCCTCGACACCACCCATCTCGCCTATGTCATCACCGGCGAAGGCGATGTGGATCGTATTTCCGAACAGGGTCTGGATGGTCTCAGCCAGTTCATGACGTACCGAACCACACTCGAGCCGGGCGCGCCTGTCGGCGTCGATATTTCCAAGGACGAACTGTCCTTCTATCCGATCATCTACTGGCCGGTTTCCGCCACCGCCCCCATGCCCTCGGCGGCCGCCATCTCCCGCATCGACGCCTATATGCGCAGCGGCGGCACGGTGCTGTTCGACACCCGCGACCAGTTCAGCTCGCTGGACAATAGCAGCGGCACCAGCCCGAACGGCGAGCGCCTGCAGCAGATCCTCGCCAATATCGACATCCCGCCATTGGAGCCGACACCGACCGACCATGTGTTGGCCCGTTCCTTCTATCTGCTCAATAATTTTCCGGGTCGTTATTCCGGCAGTCCGCTCTGGGTGGAAGCCCGTCAGGACGCCCGCAATCAGGGTTCTGGCCTTTCCTCCTCCGGCGACGGCGTGACGCCGATCCTCATCACCGGCAACGATTTTGCCGGCGCATGGGCGGTGGATGCGCAGGGCAATTCCGTGCTGCCGACCGTACCGCCGGATGACATGCAGCGCGAACATGCTTTCAGAAGCGGCGTGAACATCATGATGTACATGCTCACCGGCAATTACAAAGCCGATCAGGTGCATGTGCCCGCCCTGCTTGAACGGCTCGGACAATAAAGGGAGCTAACCGATGACCATCGAATTCGCCCCCTTCTTCGCATGGCCCATTCTCGCCGGTCTCGGCGTGTTTGCCGCTATACTTGTGGTCTTGAGCCTGTGGCGCGGCGTGCGTGGCGCATTGCTCCGGGCGCTCGCCCTCGTCGCCCTGCTGCTCGCCATCGCCAACCCGTTGCTGACACAGGAAGATCGCGAACAGCTATCGACCATCGTGCCTGTTATCGTCGACCGTTCGCAGAGCCAGGAAACCGCCAACCGCACCGAGCAGACCAATGAGGCGCTGGAAGGCCTGAAGGAACGTCTGTCGCGTTTCCCGCGCATCGAACCGCGCATCGTCGAGGTCAACGACAACCCGGATTCCGACTCGCCCTCCACCCAGCTTTTTGGCGCGCTTTCGGCGGCATTGTCGGACGTTCCCCCAGCCCGCGTCGGCGGTGCGATTTTCCTGTCTGACGGCCAGATCCACGATATGCCGGGCGTCAATCAGGACCTCGGTTTCGACGCCCCGATCCACGGCCTGATCACCGGCCAGCCAGACGAATTCGACCGCCGTATCGAAGTGGTGAAGGCCCCGCGTTTCGGCATCGTCGGCGAACGGCAGGACATGACGCTGCGGGTCTTCGATGATGGTCGCCAACAAGGTGGCTCAGCCGAGGTGACGGTGCGCATCAACGGCGAACAGGTCGCCATTCTTCAGGCCGCGCCCGGCGCCGAAACGCCGTTCAGCTTCACCGTGCCGCGTGGCGGCAACAATGTCATGGAATTTTCGGTCGCCGGCCTGCCCGGCGAGGTGACCACGGCAAACAACCGCGCCGTCCACGTCATCGATGGCATCCGCCAGAACCTGCGTGTCCTGCTGGTCTCCGGCGAACCGCATGCCGGCGAAAGGGCATGGCGTAACCTGCTGAAATCCGACGCTTCCGTCGATCTCGTGCACTTCACCATTCTGCGCCCGCCGGAAAAGCAGGATGGCACACCGATCAACGAACTGTCGCTGATCGCCTTCCCCACCCGCGAGCTGTTCGTCGAAAAGATCAACGATTTCGACCTGATCATTTTCGACCGCTACCAGCACCGCGGTGTGTTGCCGATCCTTTATTACGATTACATCGCCCAGTATGTCGAAAAGGGTGGCGCGCTGCTGATCGCCGCCGGTCCCGAACATGCCGGGCAGGATTCGATCGCTTCGACGCCGCTGGAACAGGTCCTGCCCGCCTCCCCGACCGGCGAGATGCACAATGCCGGCTTTTATCCGCATCTCTCAGAGGCTGGTCAGAAACACCCTGTCACCCGTGGCCTTGAAGGCTCCGGCCAGAATCCACCGGCCTGGGGTCGCTGGTTCCGCACTGTCGATGTCGCACAGCCACGCGGTCAGACCGTGATGGAAGGCGACGGCGACCGCCCCCTCCTTGTCCTCAACCGTCAGGGTGAAGGCCGTGTCGCCATGCTGCTTTCCGATCAGGGCTGGCTGTGGGCGCGCGGTTTCGAAGGCGGTGGCCCGCATGTGGATCTCTATCGCCGCATCGCGCACTGGCTGATGAAGGAACCGGAACTGGAGGAAGAAGCGCTCACCGCCCGCGCCTCCGGCCGCACACTGCAAGCCACCCGCCAGACGATCGGTGACGATCCCGGCCCGGCCACGGTCAAATATCCTTCCGGCAAGACGGAAAGCTTAGCCTTTACCCAATCCGGCCCCGGCCTGTACAGGCTCGAAAAACGCATGGACGAAACCGGTCTATTCGAAGTCTCGAACGGAGAGTTTTCGACCCTCGTCCATGTCGGAGCCGTTGATGCACCCGAATTCAAGGCGATGATCTCCACCGAGGAAACACTAGCTCCTTATGCGCAGGCGACGCGCGGCCTCGTCACCCGAGTCGCCAATGAGGATGGCATCCGCCTGCCCGACATCCTGCCGGTGCGCGGTGCCGTACGTGTGGCTGATGCCAACCGCATGACCATTCGCACGACCGACGAAACGGTGTTGCGCGGCATCAATACGCTGCCGCTATTTGCAGGCTTCGCGGGTTTGGCCGCCCTGCTGCTCGCCGTTTCCGCAACGTGGTGGCGCGAGGGTCGTTGATCGCAATAAGCCGCGCCGACAAAGGCGCGGCGCTTCCATCCTTTCACCGGCATCGTCCTTCTGATATCGCCTCCATGATCGCATGACGGAGGATGACATGGACGCGCCGCTGACAATCACCGACACATGGACACCGGAAGAGGAAAAAGCTGTCGAGGCCCCACTCGTTGCCTACAATCTCGACCGTTTCGGACAATCGGACTTGCAGAAGCTCGGGATTTTCCTGCGCGACGCCGATGGCAATATCGAAGGCGGGCTAGTGGGACGAACCGCACGCGGCTGGCTTTACACGCAGCTTATCTTCATCCCCGACCATCTGCGCGGCCAAGGCCTGGCAGGAAAACTGCTGGAGGCAGCGGAAGGCGAAGCAAGAAACCGCGGCTGCATCGGTGCCTATATCGACAGCATGAACCCCGATGCAGTCAGCGCCTATCGGAAATACGGTTATGAGATTGCCGGACAGGTTGGGCCGTTTACAGCCGGCAACGGAATGACCTGGTTGTCGAAACGCTTCTAAACGAAGTTCACACCACCGCCAGTTCCACCACCTCTGTCCCGCAGACTTTCCTCTCGCCAGCCACACCGGTGCAGGCAAGACTGTCGCGGATCTGCTGCCGCAGCCAGGCATTGGCGGCGTCGCCATCGGCATGATTGGCCCAGACCATATTGACTGGCGGAAAGCTCAAACGCACCGGCAGCGGGCTGACCTCAAGGCCGAGAAGCGGGCCATAACGCTCGGCAATCCGGCTCGGCACGGTAGCGATCACCGGGCTCATCTGTGCAGCCGAAAGCACTGACATGTAACCCGGCCCGGCCATCACCACGTCGAGTTCGACACCGGCCATTTCCAACGCATCCTTGATGCAGCCTTGCAGCGTGTCGTTCTGCGAGATGGTTGCGTGTTCCGCGGCAAGATAGGCATCCAGCCCCACAGGGTGCGTAAGGTCCAGAAGTGCCGCATTGAAACAGCAGGCGAAATGCGTTTCGTAGAGCGGTTCGAATGAACGGCGGCTGGTTCTGGTATAGGTGCAGCCGACAGCCAGATCGATACTGCCATCCTCCAGCGACGGTTCCATCGCCTCATAAGGAAATACTCGGGCCAAAACCTTGATGCCCGGCGCAAGCCGCCGCAGCCGCGCCGTCAGGTCCGGGATTAAAAGCAGTTCGATTTCCGGCGACATGGCGATACGGAATGTCCGCTCTTCGGTTGCCGGATCAAACGCCAAGCCGCCTGTCAGCGCCAGTTGCGCCTGCCGCAAGGCTTGACGCACCGGCACTGCAAGACTGCGCGCCCGCGCCGTCGGCTGCATCACCTGCCCGACACGGATGAACAACTCATCCTGCAGAAGCACCCGCAGCGTCGAGAGCGAGTGGCTCATCGCCGGCTGCTGGATTTTCAGTCGCTGCGCCGCTTTGGTAACGCTCCCCTCGGACATCAGCGCATCGAAAGCAACGAGCAGGTTGAGGTCGAATGAGCGCAGATTGAAATGATCGATAGTTGCCATGAGCCGGATCGATTTGATTGCTGATAGACCGATACATACGTGCTCTGCAGGTCAGTTCAAGACCGCTCAACACATGTATCTGGAGCTTTCCATGCAAACCCGTCGCGACCTCCTGAAATCCTCCGCCGGCATCGCCCTTGCAGCAGGCGTCGTCACTGCCCTTCCCTCAACCGTTCTTGCCAAGGCGGCCATCATAGGCACGCAGGCTGCCAGCTTCTACCGCCTGAAGCTCGGCGATTATGAAATCACCGCGCTTTCCGATGGCACGGTGAAACTGCCGATGGCGAAGATCTACAAGAACATCAAGGAAACGGACGCCGAGACCTATCTAGAAGGTCATTTCCAGGCAGGCGACAGCGAAACCTCCGTCAACGCCTTTCTCGTCAATACCGGGGATCAACTCGTGCTCATCGATGCCGGTACCGGCGACCTGATGGGACCGGCGCTCGGCAAACTTGTCGCCAATATCGAGGCATCAGGCTACAAGACCGCTGACATCGACCACGTCATACTCACCCATATCCATGCCGACCATTCCGGCGGCCTCGTCGCCAATGGCAAACGCGTGTTTGAGAACGCGATCCTGCATGTGAACCATCGTGAGGAAAAGTTCTGGCTGAAGGCGGATGCCAAGGCAAAGGCCGACAAGGTTCTCGGCCCGCAGATCGCTCAGGCGGAAAAATGCGTCGGCCCTTACGTGGAGGTCGGCAAGTTCGAGACATTTGGTGACAACGCGGCACCGATCTCAGGTTTCGGTTCGGTCCTGCATGCGGGTCACACACCGGGACACAGCGGCATCATCGTCGAAAGCAAGGGTGAAAAGATTGTCTTCTGGGGCGACATCGCCCATGGCGACGTGCTGCAATACGACCATCCCGAAGTCACCGTCGATTTCGACGTAGACCAGAAGGCAGCGGCTGCCAGCCGCGCTATCGCCTTCGCCGAAGCAGCGGACCAAAAATATCTGGTCGCCGGCGCACACCATGCCTTCCCCGGCATCGGCCATGTCCGTCGTGATGACAGCAATTACGATTGGGTGCCGCTGGTCTACAAGGCAACCTACTAAACAGGAACGGGCACCGTCACAAACGGTGCCCGTATCATGTCACGCCAATGCGACATCCTTGGTTTCGGCATCGATCATCAAGGCCGCGGCGGCAGCAATGACCAGCAGACCGGCAAAAATGCCGATCGCCAGCCCCAACCCGTCAGAGATCACGAAGGCCATCAGCGACGGCGCCAGCAGGCCGCCCAACCGCGCCATCGCACCCGCCGCCCCCATGCCGGTGGCACGAGATGCGGTCGGATAGAGCTCCGGCGTATAAGCGTAGAGCGCACCCCAGGTACCGAGCAGCGCAAAGCTCATCAGAAGCAGCGCAGCGCCAATCAGCAATCCGCCATCAGCTACCACGAACAACAGGCAACCGAGAGCGGACAGCAGGCAGAAGGTCACCAGCGTCGGCCGCCTGCCCCATGCCTCGACGCCGTAAGCCGCCAGCGCATAACCCGGCAATTGCGCCAGCGCGACGAGAACGAGAAAGCCGTAACCGCGCACGAAACCAAACCCGCCGGCCGCCAGCTTTGGCGGCATCCAGGTGAATACGCCGTAATAGGAAATCGATACGAGGAACCAGATCCCCAGCATCATGATGCTGCGCTGGCGCAGTTTCGAAGAGAACAGACCGACGTTTTTGGCAGGCGGCGGCGTGATGAGCGTATCGTCAGCTCCGAGTTCCGGCCTGCCATTGCCTGCCAGAATACGGTTGAGCACGGCCTTTGCCTCATCCCCTCGCCCGTTGCGCAGGAGATAGAGCGGAGATTCCGGCACGAGGAAACGCAGCCCGATGCCGATGATCGCCGGAACGGCGTTAACGGCGAGAATGTAACGCCAGCTATCTTCCACGCCGGCAAGACTGGTGGCCCATGCCGTCAGCGCCACGATCAGTGTGCCGATAGCCCAGAACCCTTCGAGCATGACCAGCCAGCGGCCACGATTTTTGGCAGGCAGAAATTCCGCCATCATGGCGTAATCGACCGGCAGCGTGCCACCGACGGCAAAGCCGGTCAGGAAACGCAGCACGACGAGGCTGATGAAATCGGGAGAAAAGACCGCGAGCGTGCCAAACAGCGCATCACAGCAGACGGTGAAGATCAGCACACGGCGACGGCCATAACGATCCGCCAGCTTTCCGCAGACGGCAGCACCGATCAGCATGCCAAGAAAAAACAACGTACCGGCCTGCAGCGCCTGCGGCACCGTCAGGCCAAAGCTTGCGGCAATCGAGGCGGCGGTAAAACCGACCGCCAGAACCTGCATGGCATCAGCCGTCCAGACAAGTCCGAATATGCCGAGCAGGCGGCGCTGATAGCGACCGGTTCCCGCACGGTCCAAGGCTGCCTCAATGGAAATTCCCGACATTCCAAAGCCCCCCTAGGCACACATTCACAGCCGACGACATTTCGCCTGACTTGATGCGCGGCAAGATTTAGAGGGTTTGATTTACGGACGCCAGCCGATTTTGCCCCGTAACCGTTCGGTTACATTAGAAGCCATCGGGACGATCAGAACCCGGCCGGGATCGACCGGCCCCGGAAATTCCAGCGCACCGTAAGCAACCTTCTCGAAACCGAGCGGCATATAATAGGGCGGGTCGCCGACAAGGATAACGCCTTCCGAGTCCTTGCGACGCGCAGCTTCGATGGCGATCCGCACCAGTTCCCGGCCGATGCCCATATTCTTGTGGGAAGGCCGAACCGCAAGCGGCCCCAGCATATGCGCCTTCACGCCACCGGCCAGAACCGGCGTCATCCGGACAGACGCGATCGTTTCGCCGTAATCGGTGCAAACGAAGGAAAGCGACCGGTCATGCGGCCCCTGCTCACGAATACGAGCTGCCGCCTTGACGAACCGTCCCGGTCCGAAAGCCTCGGCATTGATGAGTTCGATGACCTCGTCATGAGACGCATCTTCCGTCAGGTAAACGAGGTCGTGCTTTGTGAGAAGTTGCGGAGCCATGATGAACCGAAGCCGTAGAAAAAAGAGCGGGCAGGACAAGTGATCTCGTTGACGCCGGTTAAGCGTCTTGTCGGAAGATCAGCGTCGTCGCAGTGCTCTGGCTTGGGTCATAAATTGCGGTTTCCGAAAATTTGTGAAAAACCGGGTAGCAGGATTTTTTTCGTCCGTCCAATGTAAAAACACAGCGTTCGCAATTTGGTGTCTCGATATCCTTGACTGTTGCCGTATCTAGTCCGCAAGGACACACAAGGATTTCATCATGGGCATGCTCGTCGACGGCAAATGGCAGGACGTCTGGTACGATACCAAAGCGACCAAGGGCCGGTTCGAACGGTCGCAGGCACAGTTTCGCAACTGGCTCACTGCCGATGGCTCTGCCGGGCCCTCCGGCAAGGGCGGCTTCAACGCCGAACCCGGCCGTTACCACCTTTATGTCTCCCTTGCCTGCCCCTGGGCGCACCGCACGCTGATTTTCCGTAAGCTGAAAAAGCTGGAGAAAGTTATTTCGGTGTCGGTCGTCGATTACCTGATGCTGGAAAACGGCTGGGAGTTCAAGAAACCGGCCGGCGCAACCGGAGACGATCTCTATGGCCTCGATTATCTCTACCAGATCTACCTGAAGGCGGATCCTGACTATTCGGGCCGCGTCACCGTTCCCGTCCTATGGGACAAAAAGCAGCAGACCATTGTCTCCAATGAAAGCGCGGAAATCATCCGCATGTTCAACACCGCTTTCGATGGCCTGACCGGCTCGACGGATGATTTTTATCCGCAAGAATTGCGCGAAGAGATCGATGCGCTCAACGCAATCATCTATGCCACCGTCAACAACGGTGTCTATCGCGCCGGTTTTGCCACCACGCAGGACGCCTATGAGGAGGCGGTGGTCAAACTGTTCGAAACACTGGACATGCTGGAAGAGCGCCTCTCATCAAGCCGCTATCTGTTCGGGAACAAGACCACCGAAGCAGACTGGCGTCTGTTCACCACCCTCGTACGCTTCGATCCGGTCTATGTCGGCCATTTTAAGTGCAATATCCGCCGCATCGCCGATTACCCCAATCTGTCGGGTTATCTGCGCGACCTTTACCAGCAGCCGGGTATCGCCGAGACGGTCAATATGGAGCATATCAAGGGCCATTATTACCGCAGCCATAAGACAATCAACCCGACCGGCATTGTACCGGTCGGCCCCGACATGAACCTCATGGCAGCTCATACACGCGAAAGTGTAGGCGCGGTGAAGTGACTGCTCCCCACCCAATCGGCGGAGATTCTATCAGTTGAGTGCGGCTCGCGTCTTGCGCCGCCGCGCAAGCTCCTCCCTCGCCTCCTCCAGTGCAAGGCCTATGAAATAGGCCAGCATCACCTCGTGTTCCTGCACCGCAAGCTTATGCGTCGCCATCAAATGGTCGATGGCCATCTCGATTTTAGTCATGCCCAGATTCCCCGTTTATTAGGACATGATGAACAACCATAAGTGCAGTTGCAAGCAACTCCTAGATGAATACTGCAGCGCCGAAATATCCTACCAGTAGTCTACAACCTGTATTGCACCAGACAATTCTTCGAGACGCCTCAAGGTTGATTTGGTAATTCCTCCCGGCAATGCGTCGAGCGAGTAAAAACCGCTTTCGGCGATCTCCTTGTCAGGCAAACGGACAGCAGTCTGCTTGACGTTCACGCGATACAAAAGCACATGATCGCGTTTGCTGGCATTGTTGTTGAAATAGCAGCTGAACAATTGCGGCTGACCGAGGATCTCGAGATTTCCCTCCTCGCGCAATTCCTTTGCCAGAGCTGCATTTGCCGTCTCGCCACGCTCAATACCGCCACCCGGAAGATACCAGCCGGGCAGATAGGTATGGCGCACCAGAAACACCCGCCCCTCCTCGTCGAAACAGGCCGCACGCACACCGAGCGTCATGCTGCGCGTCAGCAAAAAATAACGGTGCAGCAACCACACCATCATCCTTGTGCTTTTGCGGGAGATTTCCGGGACGCCTTGGTCACTCATCATGCTTGCTCCTGGACCCCAACGGCCCTATGTCATGACCCCATGTACAGGTTCGCGCATATTTCCGACATCCACCTCGGGCCACTTCCGCAGTTAACGTTGCGCGAGCTGTTTTCCAAGCGGATTACCGGCTTCATCAACTGGCACCGCAATCGCCGCAAACATCTGCTGGTCAACACGCTGGACCTGCTGCTGAGCGATATTCGCAGCCACCACCCCGATCACCTGATGATCACCGGCGACCTCGTCAATCTCGCGACCGATATCGAGATCCGTCTGGCCGGCGAATGGCTTGAAAGCGTTGGCGAGCCACTGGCGACCACCGTGGTTCCAGGCAATCACGATGCCTATGTGCTCGGGGCACACGACAAGTCGGTCAAGCGCTGGTACCCATTCATTGCGGGCGATAACAGCCCGAAGGAATGGCCGGATGACGACCACGTTTTCCCGACCTACCGCCGCCGCGGCCCAATTGCAATTATTGGCTGTTCCACCTCGCTGGCGACACCGCCCTTTTCCGCCACCGGCTTTTTCAGCTCACGGCAGGCGCGCGAAACGGTCGAACTTTTAAAAAAGGCAGGCGACGAAGGGCTGTTTCGCGTCGTGATGATCCATCACCCGCCGATCAGAGGCGCGGCTGCCCGCCACAAGCGCATGATCGGCATCCGACGCTTTAATGCGGCCATGTCCATGGGCGGCGCGGAACTGATCCTGCATGGCCACACCCATCTCGATACCGTCTATTTTCTGAAAACCCATAGCGGCGGACAGATCCCCGTTGTCGGCATTGCATCCGCCTCGCAAGGCCCCGGCGGCCACAAGCCACGGGCAGCCTACAATCTCTTTACGCTCACCGGCGAGCCGGGCTCTTGGAACCTGATGTGTGAGCGTCACGGCCTGACCGAGGCCGCAGATGCCATCCAGCTCGATCACACCCGCCTGTTTTACGGCCACGATCCGCGCCAGACGACCGTCCTCCCCGTGTCGGATGCAATTCCCCTGACGTCACCGTCATGACAGCCTGGCGAAAGCCAGAAATGTTTTTATATCTCAAATTCTCCCCATTCGCATGCGAGTACCATCCTTCAAATGCATCGGACGGACATGACAGACCCGACAGATATCAGGCGTGATCTCGTTTCGCTCCTGCCCAGACTGCGCCGTTTTGCGCTGGCCTTTTGCGGGCAGCCGGAGGCTGTGGATGAACTCGTGCGCGAAGCATGCGCGAGTGCCGTTCTGAAAGCACCGAAGTTGGCCAATGGCGACCGCCTGGAAAGTTTCGTATTTTCAATCATTCGTACGATCTGGGCCGAAGAGCGCAAAAAACCGCTGCACAGTGACGACGAGGCCCACGCCAATGGATTTGCCCAGCACGAGGCGATCCTTTCGCTGCCTGACGGTGCCGCTGCCAGCTTTCTGCTCGTCGCCGTCGAAGAACATAACTATGCCGAGACAGCCGCTATTCTGGACATCGATGTCGAAACCGTCGCTCACCACCTTCTGCTCGCCCGCCAGCAATTTGCCGGACTGACCATCGACAACGCAGAACGGAGGGCTTGATAGGTGCCGCATCTGCGTGACGTGACACTCGACACCCGCCTCTCCTCGTCGCTCGACAAAGAACTGGGCGATACCGAACAGTCAGAACTCGACAGTCTCCTTGCCAGCGATCCGCAGGCCCGAAGCACGCAGGACGCGCTGCGTCGTGGAACAGACTTTGGCATGCACGCCTTTGCCGAAGTTCTGCGCGAGCCGGTGCCACTGACACTCGTACGCAATATCAAGACTGCGACACCACCGCGGAAAGCTGTACGCCTGCCGCAGGCTCATGGGCCTGCCCTGAAGTTCAAGCTGAGCCGCCGTCAGGCATGGGCTGCTTGCGCCCTGCTCGTACTTGCAGCTGGCGGCGTCGGCTACATGATCGGCAGCCGGCCACAGATGGAAACCTTCGCGGAGCTCGCCATGCCGGTCACAACCGGCTGGCTGGAAGACATCGCTGCCCATCACCGCGTATTCTCACGGCAGACAGATCATCTCGTTGAAGTGCCCGCATCCGATTCGCCACATCTGGTGGACTGGCTGATGGCCAATACAGGCGTTTCCTTCAGGGTCCCTGACCTGAGTTCGCAAAAACTCGAATTCCTCGGTGGGCGTCTGTTTTCCGCAGCCGGAAAACCGGTCGGGCAGCTTGTTTACCG
>Ga0075364_10000174_pt1 | contig 28918 bp, 32 predicted proteins | sample EndMetdeltDD1764_FD_71517 | JGI IMG/M metagenome (GOLD analysis project Ga0075364, IMG submission 71517) | Populus endosphere microbial communities from Tennessee, USA - Endosphere MetaG P. deltoides DD176-4 | ecosystem: Host-associated > Plants > Roots > Endosphere | place: USA: Tennessee... | reverse complement strand
GAGGACGATAAATTTTTCCAAGACTTTTATGCGTTCAAACTCCGCGAGAAAAATGTTGAAGTAGAGGTGGCTTCAAATGGCGAAGAAGGTTTACAAAAACTCAGCGAAAAGCTCCCCGATGTTATCCTATTAGATCTTATTATGCCTAAGAAAGATGGTTTTGAAGTTCTCCAGGCGATGACGGCAAATGGTTTGATCGAGAAAGTTCCCGTACTCGTCTTCTCAACATTAGGGCAAGAAAAAGATGTCACCAAAGCAACGCAACTTGGCGCCAAGGGATATGTGAACAAAAGTTTCTTTGATTTTGATAGACTGCTTGAGAAAATTGTGGAACTCAGCCAAAAATAATACAATTTGTTGTAAATTCTGTATAATATAATAACGAGTATTATTTTCTGCCCATGCTGATAAACGACGATAAATTAAAAGAGCTAATCCTCCATGTCAATCTTCTTGATGAAAAAAAGCTAACGGAGCTATCGGATTATGCCAAAAATGCGCAACTGACGTTAAGCGATGCGTTGATTGAAAAAGACATCATCACGGATGAGAATTTAGGAATCTTGGTCGCTGATTATTTAAAAATCCCTTTTATCGTGCTTGGAAAGATCTCGATTCCGGAAGAAGTCTTTCGAGTAATCCCTGAGCGAATTGCCCGAAAACATAAAGTCATTCCCTTCGCAAACGACCAAGACGGCATAAAAATCGCGATTGCAGATCCAAACAACACACTAATTCAAGAACTCATCTCTCGTAAGACTGGGAAAAAAGTTTATGCCTATCTCGCCACCGAACGTGATATTTATAACAAACTCTGGATTTATCGACGAGATTTGCAAAAGATGTTTGATTCGATGATCGGGCAAGCCAATCCGGCGGGTAAAACGATGGAAGCGCCTATTGGAAAAATTGTAGATATGGTTATCAATTACGCGTATCAAGATCGTGTTTCTGATATTCACGTAGAACCAGAAGAGAAGGATACGCTTATTCGATTTCGTATCGATGGCATTTTGCATGATGTGCTGATTTTGCCCAAAAAATTGCATGAGCAGATAGCAACGAGAATCAAAGTGCTTTCAACGCTTCGAACTGATGAACACATGACTCCGCAGGATGGAAAGATGCGGATTGCGCTTGAAGAAGAAGATCTTGATATTCGTGTCTCCATCTTGCCGATTGTGTATGGTGAAAAAATCGTTATGAGACTATTAGCTTCTCATTTCCGCCAATTCTCACTTGTCGATCTTGGGATGAATGAAGTCGATCTGGATAAAGTGAATAAAGCGTTTACTAAGTCGTTTGGCATGATCTTATCAACCGGTCCGACTGGTTCTGGAAAAACGACTTCGATCTATGCCATCTTAAAAATCATCAACACGAGAGAAAAAAATATCACGACTATTGAAGATCCGGTTGAGTATCGTATCAAAGGGGTAAATCAAATTCAGACCAATGCCAAGACGGATCTGACCTTTGCGAGTGGATTGCGATCGATTCTTCGTCAGGACCCAAACGTCATTTTTGTGGGAGAAATTCGTGATTCAGAGACAGCAGGGATTGCTGTCAATGCTGCTTTGACCGGGCATTTAGTTCTATCCACTCTTCACACAAACGATGCCGCGACCGCGCTTCCTCGTTTGACTGATATGAAGATCGAACCGTTTTTGGTCGCGTCCACCGTTAATTTGATTATCGCTCAGCGATTGATACGAAAAATTTGTGAGATGTGTAAAGGTTCGATGGATATTACCGAAGAACAGCTACTGCAAAATTTATCACCCGAGGTGGTTAAAAAACATTTTGGCACTAAACAACAGATGCGGATTTATCGCGGACAAGGTTGCGAAGTTTGTCATGATACCGGCTATGCGGGACGAATTGGTATCTTTGAAGTGTTGGAAGTCACGAATGAAATTAAGAAATTGATTACGCAGAAAAATGATTCTAATGTGATTTTGCACCAAGCGATAAAAGAAGGCATGACAACCATGATGGATGATGGTTTAACAAAAGTGATTAAAGGGCTTACCACCATTGAAGAAGTCTTGCGTGTGACTAAGATTGAAGCATTATGAATACTAAAAACGTTTCTCTATCCGCTAATGACAAAATGGCTCTGATGAGTAATATGCATACCATGCTTGCTGCCGGTATTCCTATTCTCGAAACGATTGACTCGCTGCTTGAAGATGCAAAAGGGAATCAGAAGAAACTCTTGGAAGAGCTCAAACAAGATTTGATCCAAGGACAACACATGTATTTCACCTTTTCCAAGTTCCCCAAAATTTTTGACAATGTTACGGTCAATATTATCAAAGCATCCGAAGAAGCAGGAAGACTGGATATAACCCTCAAAGACATCACGCAAAATATTCGTAAAGAGATGGAGTTTAATGACAAGATACGGTCGGCTTTGATTTATCCATTCTTCATCATGGGAGTTTTTATCGCCGTATTGACGGTGATTTTAGTCGTCGTTGTTCCTCGAATCTCTACGGTATTCGTTCGACTCAACATCGAACTACCTCTCCCAACAAAGATTATGATATTTATGTCGAACATTTTGTTGAATTATACGATTCTCGTTATTCTTGGCTTAGCAGCGCTTATTTCCGGGACAATCTATCTGTATAAGTCGAACAAAAAGCTTTTTATTAACGGAATAACTGCCATGCCGTATGTTTCTAAACTAGCGCAAGAGATTGATTTGACGAGGTTTACGCGCAGTCTCTATTTATTATTAACGGCCGGAATTCCTATCACCAATGCGCTTGAATTATCACAAGATGTTGTTGTAAAGCAAAATGTCAGACGAGCAATTATTCATATAAAGAATGTCGTGCTCAGTGGAAAAAAACTCTCCGAAGGATTGAAAGACAACAAACGAATTGTCCCTCCGATTATGATTAAGATTATCGAGGCCGGGGAGAAGAGTGGTACTTTAGATCAATCAATGGCCGATGTTTCCGAATATTTAGATTACCAAGTCTCAAGCACCCTCAAAACACTCACTGCGCTGATTGAGCCGATCATGTTGGTGCTTGTTGGGATTTTAGTTGGAGGTATGATGCTCGCGATTATTGCTCCTATTTATAATTTAATCGGTCAATTGGGGCCGAGATAGGGGCATATAGTTACTTTATTGTCATCCCGAACTTGTTTCGGGATCTTCTTTGGTTTGACTGAGATGCTGAAACAAGTTCAGCATGACAAACAAGAATAAAATGAAAAATGTTCTAAAGTTCAATTCCTCATTGCAAAAAGGATTTACTGTTATCGAGTTTCTGTTGGTCATGTCGCTTTTTTCGATTCTGATTAGCTTTGTCACGATGAATTTGGTCAATGTACAACATACCAATTATCTTGCCACGTCTTTAGATTTATTATTGGCGGATCTGAAGGAACAACAGCTCAAAGCAATGGTAGGTGACGCTGAAGGAACGGGCGTTCCAGCCAATTATGGCATTCGTTTTAACTCGACCACCTACACTTTTTTCCGCAATACTTATGGCACAGCAAATTTCGTTAATACCCTTCCGACAGTCGTCCAAGTAACAACGACGTTTCCCAGTAATGAAATCATTTTTCTCAAAGGGAGTGGCGAGATCTCAAGCTTCGCAAGCACTTCCGCTACCATAACCCTCCGAGACATCGGCAGTAGCAGCGGACAAAAAGTCCTGACATTGAATAAATACGGAGTAATTACCGGGATTAATTAAACTATGGATGATGAGATTTTTGAAGTCTCCCATGGTGATTATCTGATTAGTACAGATAAAAATCTATTGGAGATTGATACTATTTACACATTCCTTCACCAAACATACTGGGGTAAAAAGCGTACAAAAGCCGTCCAGAAAAGAGCAATAGAACATTCGTTATGCTTTGGGGTCTATAAAGAAGGAAAACAAATTGGGTTTGGTCGTCTCATTACTGACTATACAACTTATGCCTACATTGTAGATTTTTTTATCCAACCACCTCATCAGAGGCAAGGTATAGGCACATGGCTCTTACGTACAATCTTGATGATGCCCTCGCTCAAACACATTAATCATTGGTCATTAACTACACGGGATGCTCAGGATTTCTATAAAAGAATTAAATTTGACCATCTAAAATATCCTACAAGAACGCTTGAGTTCCGCATGGACTTATAGTCTTATAGTATTGACAATTCGCGAATAAAAGGCTATAATTCATGAATTCTTCCGCAAATTTATTTTTGGGTTGACGCGGAAGGAACCACTTCATAGAATTCCCTTTTAGATTTATTTAATATGAGTGAATTTGTACGTCCAAATCCTGAATCGATCATTCTTCACGGTGGTAAAACCGGGGATCGTTGGCGTGTCTTGGATAAATTGGCCGAAGGTGGTCAAGCGAGAGTTCATTACGCGGAGCATGTTGATGCAGTAGGAGTTCCTGTGGTCGCGAAGCTTCCTCATGACCCGACATCAGCTCGATTTAAAACTGAAGCAGAAATTCACCAGCGCTTACAAAGTCCTTATGTTATTGATCTGCATGATTTTAAAAGTGGTGGGGAAAATCCCTATATGATTTTAGAACGTGCAGAAAAAGATTTAGTTATTGATGTTTTTGAAGGTGGTATGTCCGATCCTTCAGTGTTATCGGCTGTCAATAGAATGTGTCGATCAATTGAATGGGCACACGAGAACGAAATCGCGGTAAAAGATATTAAACGTGCCAATTTCCGTCGAACCCCACATGACACAATTAAGCTTACCGATTTTGGTATTGCTGCTCCTTTTGGCTACGTCGATCCAGCTGGCCCTATCGGTTCACCTATTTCTATGGCTCCTGAGCATTTTGAGGAGGGATCAAATGGTATGGGAACACCTGAAAGTGACCTTTATAGTCTCGCGCTCGTTCTTTGGGAGTCTGCAACAGGATTTAGTCCCTATGGTGGTCTGACAAATGCACAAATTGCTCATGAGAAACAAGCTTCTTTTCTGCGTCCTTATTCTGATTTCTTAGGCGTTAAGGCAACTGCTCAAGATCGGGCAGCTGCTGAAGTCATCTTCGAAGGTACACAGCGTAATCCTGCCGACAGACAAAAAAGTGTTGGCCATATGAGACGTCAATTGAATAAAGCAGTGAGAGATGCAAAAGACACAATGCATATTGATTTAGGAGGATTAAAGGCACCGAAAAGTAAAGCGATTGCAGTATTCCTCAATGAAGTGCAAGGCGTAGCCGAAGACAGAACCTATGATGAAGGTTTTGAAAGGGGAAACGTTTAATATGGAATTTTTTCGTCCCCCAAAAGATGGGATGTTGCCAAAGAGCGATGATGGTAATCAATGGCGAGTATTTGGTAAGCCTATTGGAAAAGGTGGGCAGGGAACAGTTTACCTTGCAGAATCTATTAACTCACCAAACAAGGAGCCTGTTGTCGCAAAAGTCCTTAATCCCTCTCGAGTAATTGATGGTATTCCCACAGATTCTCATGAGATCATAATTCATAGAAAATTTCCTGATCATCGGGGTATTATTAAACCTTATGATGCCTTGATTGAACCAGATCCCGAAAAGAATTCTTATTTAATTTTAGAATTTGCAAAACATGGAGATTTTTCACAACTCATTCCTGCGGAAGGAATGCCACCCTCCATTGCTGTACCTTTGTTCGTACAAGTCGCTGAAGGGCTGGAACGAGTTCATGGAGAAGGTGTGGTTCTTAAAGATATGAAACCATCAAATCTTCTGTTAGCAGAGAATGGGGCAAAAATCTCTGACTTTGGTAGTGCAGAGATGAGCAGTGATTCGGACGATCCAATGATCGCGGGTACCCCTCGCTATCTTGCTCCAGAACAATTTCATGGAGAAGGATCTACTTCAGAGAGTGATATGTATGGTGCAGGTGTTTCCCTTTGGGAGTCGATAACAGGCATACGTCCTTTTGATGGAATGTCTGATACAGATATAGCTATGCAGAAATTAACTGGTACAGCTGTTTTACCTGCAGCCTCGGATGTCTTGGATGATGATAATGCGCAGCTTCGAGAAATTTCTAAACAAATAGAACGCTTGATGCAAGACAATCCTGAGGACAGACCTACAGCACATGAACTTTCTGAGGCATTAGTAAAAAGTGGTGAGCGCACAAGAAGAACATACATTGATTTGTTTGTTCCAGAACAGAGAATAGTAGACATTGTTGCTGAGCTAGCGTCGATGGGAACACGACAAGAAACAAAAGTTGCTAGTGATTGGCAAGTAAGCCTTCTTCCTGATACCACTTCATAGTATCTATTCTTGTCTATTTTTTCGTAAACAGTAATAATAAGGATGGATGCAAGTATTTAAGAAAAATCTTTCTGGGCAAATGCTCGTAGAATTGTTGCTGACGATTGGGTTGGCGGCGCTTCTTTTCCCGGCGCTGGCGACGAGTTTTCTTGCTACGCGAGATGGGAAAGTACAACAGAAACAACGACTCCAAGCAACGGTAATGTTGAAAGAAACCGAAGAAGCAGTCCGATATGTTCGCAACAATGGGTGGAGTAATTTCTCAACAAATGGCACATATCATCCTACAGTCAGTTCCAACGCTTGGTCACTTTCCAGTGGGGCTGAAACGATTAATGGGCTTACCCGGCAAGTCGTAGTGAGTGATGTGTCTCGTGATAGTAATGGAGCAATTGTCACCTCAGGTGGGACAGTTGATCCTTCGACTAAGAAAGCATATATCACTGTTTCCTGGACCTCGCCTTATTCGTCTTCGATTGCATCGCAAATGTATCTCACCCGCATCTCTCCTAATTATTCACATACTGAGTCTACAGAAGCAGAATTTAAATTAGGGACGCTTTCTCAAACCCAAGTTACCAATACCGCAGGGGGAGAAGTAAAACTCCAAAGTAATAAAGCCAAATGGTGTTCACCATCTTTCGCAAAAGATGCGAGTAACAATGAAATTACGATTGATTTACCTGATGGACCGCCAGTCGCCGTCGTCGCATCAGCCGCTGCAAATACTTCGACACCAAATGATGTTTTTGTCGCGACAGCTCCTGCTTCGAGCAGTGCTGTTAAATTGGCGTACCTCAATGTTGTTGCAAATACTGATTATCCAACCACGACATTACGAGGGACGTTTACGATGGATTCGAGTAAATATAGTTCGGGTACATTTCCTTTTGGTACAGGTTTGTCCAATGGGTTTAAGACCAACGATGTTAAATATTATAAATCTCCCGCGGGAAAGACCTATGCTCTTATGGCAACAGACTTGCCTGATAAAGAAGTTGTCGCGGTGCAAATTAATAATGGCAGTGGTGATGCGTATCAAGATTCTGTAAATAAAATTTATAAATATTGGACATTCTTTAACACCAAAATCTATGGCAGTGCTTATAATCTTCCCTCATCTGATGCTAGTGATTCAGGAGGAGATAATAATGGGTTTGGGACAAGTCCCACCAGTGCGTATGTTGAAGATGGTGCCTTTGCTGTGGATAGCAATAGTGGTAGCGGAACTGGTACGAGTTGTACCGGATCTGATAAAGATAAACATCGGTTTTATGATTACGATTTCTCAATTCCTTCGGGGGCAACAATTAATGGTATTACCGTGAATCTAATTGGAAAAGCAGATAGTACCTCGAATGCTCCGCAATTTTGCGTCCAACTTTCCTGGGATGGTGGGACGACGTGGACAAGCGCAAAATCTACGAGCGCACTTACGACTTCAAATGCATCATATCTGTTAGGTGGATCAGCTGATACGTGGGGAAGAACATGGAGTGATGCGGACTTCTCTAATGCAAACTTCCGTATCCGCGTAATCAATGTCGCGAGCAGTACCTCACGAGACTTCTCACTCGATTTTGTCGGAGCCAAAGTTAATTATAATGGTACGGTTACCTCGCCAAATGACCAAGCACCTTTTGATTATGGATCAAAAGCGTTAACGGTTCTTGGCAACACCGGGTATGTCGCATCAGGTGGATATTTGTATGCATTTGATTTGAGCACTATTGATAGTAAATCTCAGAGTAGTGGGCTTGATCAAGTGGGATGTCGTATCGAGCTCGATGGGTACGATTGTAAAGCAGGTTCTCCCGGTGTTAATAAAAAATATAGTGCAGGAGAGACTGGCGCATCGTGGAGTACTACTGCAACCCCAGCTCATAATGACTGCTCGGATGGCGGCAATATTGAAACCTTTGCAACAAACGATCTTTCAGGTGTCCAAGTAGGAGGAAGTAATTATATCTTTGCTGCGGTCGGTGCAGGGACAAATCCAGAATTTGCGATTATCAACGCGACAAGTATTCCTGATTCTGGTACAAGTCCATCCATAAGTAATAACAGTTGTGGAAGACTATCTGGCGGTAATGCCAGTTGGAAGCAAGTTAGTTCCTACGACTTTAATTCAGCTTCAGGGACAGAAGAAGCTGCCAATTCTGTCTATGCCAAGTCTGATGGAACACGTGCCTATATCTCGTCAAATGGTACAAGTGATAGTAAACAGTTTTATATTCTCAATACGACAACAAAAACGAGCCCGACTTTTCTTTCCGGTTCTCCATCGAGTGGTCCTTCAAGTGGTTACTATCAAGGGACTGGTGCCAACGGGGAAATGTATCCAAGAAAATCATTAACGGTGCTCAATGGTAAGCGGGCTGTGTTGGTAGGGAAAGATGGTGTGAGTAATTCCAACAATGCAGAGGAATACCAAGTACTTGATATGAACACGAGTCCATACTCTGAAAGTACGCCTGGATATTGTGGCGGGCTTAACTATGATGTTGGATTTAACGGACTCACATCTGTTTCAGAAGCAGACGGAGATAATTTTGTTTACATGGTTACGAACACGACGTCCAATGAATTAAAAATCATCCAAGGAGGTCCTGATCAAGAATATCTCGATTCTGGAACGTTTGAATCACAAACCTTTAACGCGAGTTCTTCAGTATCATTCAACCGACTTGTCGCGACTATCAATCAACCAACAAACTCATCAATCAAGATGCAAGTTGCCGTAGCGCCAGCAGTAAGTGGTAGCTGTACCGGAATCTCTCCCTTCCCTTTTATCGGGCCTGATGGAACAGCCGCCACCTACTTTACCTCAGTCGGTGCCTCCATTTCAGCAGCGATTCCCTTTGGAAACTATCTCAGCAATACCTACCAAAATCCCTCCGCATGTTTCCGCTACAAAACCTGGCTCACATCAACACCAGATTTCAGTCAAACCCCGATCTTATATGATGCCTCATGGAATTATTCTCAATAAGATAATCTATTTGTGCTAGTATTAAATATATGGCACAAGACAAACACACAAATATTGCAGTTATTATTTTGGGCGGGTTGAGTACTGATATTGTTGTTTATAATCTTCCCCATCTTCCGCAACCAGGTGAAAAAGTGTTTGGTGATAATATGGCAATTGGTCCGGCAGGGGAGTCAGGAAATATTGCGCGGATGACTGCTGCTTTAACTGGTCCTGAGATTGTCGCAATGATCAGTAGAACTTCACAGGATCCTTTTGGATTATGGAAGCCACCATACGATGCGTTGCTCGCGTCTGGGGTCAATACTGATTATATTACGATGCCTCCACTGGAAGAAAGTAAAAAATTCCCCAGTATCGCTTTAGTCTCGATCGATATTCATGGTAATAGAAATGCCAGTGCTGTCTCAGGTGCCAGTAATGATTTTTCTGAAGGAGATATTGATAACGCGCTTCCTCTTTTTGCGTCTGCACAGAAGAACAATGGTATTTTGGCTCTTTCATTAGAGCTGCCTATAAAAACTGCATTCCGTGCGATAGAGACAGCGAATCAATACAATCTTAAAGTGATCCTTGATCCGGGAGGTATGGCGGAGAAAGATAAAGAAGAAATATTAAAACAAAAACTCTATCTCATCAAACCAAATGAGCAAGAAACCAAAATGTTAACAGGTATCTCAATTTCAAATATTGATACGGCACAACTTGCTGCTGAAATACTGATGGAGCAAGGCATCAAAAACGTCCTCATCACTCACGGAGAAAACGGAGCATATTTCTTTACCAAAGGAACAAAATTGCATCTCCCCAATCCAAAAATCCCCAACACCACCGACAAAGATTCAACAGGCTGTGGAGAACAAGTCCTCGCAACTATCTGTGCAGGTTTGATACAACGAAAAGAATTGACAGAAGCGGTAAAGAATTCAATTATCGCTGGAGCACTACAATTCAGCAAAGCAGGTCTCCAGCCTATTACGCCTGAAGAGCTAGAGGCATATCTCCATTAATTGCTGAGAGAAATCCAGTAGCGCATCTTTTTGGGATGACCTTCTTTGAGTTCAATAATATTTTCTAGTACGCCCCCATTTGCTTCAATGATTTTCTGTGAACCGATGTTTGTGTCATCACAGGTAATAAGTACTTTTGTTAACCCAAGTTTCTTTGCTTCCAACAGTGCTAGCTCTAGAATTTTTCTTCCATAGCCCAAGTTTCTTTTTGAAGGACGGATATAATAACCAATCGAGCCGCCTTCTTTAAGGAGAAATTCTGTAAGCTTATGACGAATTGAAACGCTTCCAATAAAGGTATCATTATCGATAAGCCAATAGTTACTTTGCGGGACGTATCCTTCAGGAAGCTGTAATCCTTTAGCATTATCAATAAGTACTTGCACAAACGCTGCAAAAGATTGACCTTCTGCTGGAGCGTTAAGCATAGTTGTTGTTGATTCCGTCTTGCCTTCTTCCAATGCTTGCAGGTATTGTTCTTGATAATGTAGTGAAGGATTAACTAATTTCATATGTCGATTATAGCAAAGTTTGCTATACTGCTTGCATGGAAGACCACAAAGGCAAGTTTAAAGTTGGTAAAGTAGATGATTTTGCCAAAACCAAGGGATGGTTCTTTGGGCATTTTGCACAGGAGCCTCTTTTACAATCGGATGATGTTGAAGTTGCATGGCAGGACACATCTAATAAGAAAGTATCTCCTCGAGACAAACATCTCCACACCAAATCTGTCGAAATAAATATCGTTGTTTCTGGCAAGATCGATTTGACGATTAATGGAGAACAGTTCTCTTTACAGAAGGGAGACTTTTATGTCATTTGGCCCGAGACAATTGTAGCCAATGTTGAAACTTCAGAAGATACAACGATAATTGTCGTGAGATCTCCAAGTGTGAACGACAAAGTAAACTTATAAAAGAAAACAAAATTTGATTCCTCGAGACAGATCCCTTATAATTCCCGAATGGTTGAAAAATTGAGACATGGTGATCCTCGTACACAAGACGCAAAAATATGGGAGCCGCGATGGGCAACGGATCCTCTTATGGTAAACAAGATGCTTGAGCTTGCAGATTTGCGAGGGAATGAAACGGTTATTGATGTTGGGACAGGGAGTAGTACCGTTATTGATGCATTAGCTCCTCATCTTCCAGGAGGTAAAATACTTGGATTTGATAATTCTAGTGAAATGTTAGCAAAGAGAGGGGGAAGACCTTTACCTCCCAATGCTCTTCGTATGCAGGCTGATCTTTACCAGAGTGGAGTGAAGGATGGTCGTGCAGATGTCGTAATTGCAAGGTTAGTACTGCACCATCTTCCCGATAAAGTCGAAGCAATTTCAGCATTGAGTCGTATGCTAACTGATGAGGGAAAATTGATTGTTATCGAAAGTTCCCCTATGAATGATGCTATGCGACAGATAGAACAGTCACTTCTTGAAGTAAAAAAAAGTTCATGGACAAGTGAAGAGGTTGAACAAGCAATAACTGAACCTTTTCTCGGTGAATATCCTGGAGGGAAAATTGCAGTAACGAAGCTAGTAATTCCGCACTATGGTTTGAGAGATTTTTTTGGTTTAGCACCTGTGGACAAACAAGACAAGATTGTCAAAGCTTATAAAGCTTCGTCAGCAGTCCAAGAAAACTTGCATGCAATTCACACATCGAATGATATTCTCTTAGATAGACACTTCACCTTTGTTGTAGCGAAAAAAGGAGCACGTTAGTTCTCATCTACTCCGATCTCTCTCTACCATGACTCTCATAAGGCCACGTTGAAGATACGCTAAGGCTTCACGTGTTTGCTCATAATTTGCAAATTGTGCAGGATTAGTGGTGTGAACTGGAGAAAAGTTTACGATCAGGGGCTCACCTGCTTTTGAGATATATTGAGTCTTACTTCCTTTAGTTTGGAGAGCTATAGTAATATCTTTATTCGTATTATGTTGTGAGAAGAAAAGATCTGCCTCTTGATCCATCCGAAGACCGAGAATGGAATGGTCACCTTTATCATATCGAAATGGATAACCAGGAATTTGATCTGTTGTAGCGAATAGATGGTCAGTATCCTCAATAATTTGTTTTCTGATGTTTCCATCACCTTCGGTAATTTGGTCCGTTATATACCTATCATGAGGTTCTATCTTTTCAAATTTATCGAGAAGCGCTTGTGCTGCAGCTTCACTTGCCGGGTTGCCCCTCAGTGATAGTGTGAGTGTGCTTCTTCCTCTCATTACTGCTTTCATCCTTGTCAAAGGAGTTATTTTTTCCGCAAGCTCAAATCCAGTTAATGCCGTTTTGATTTCGGGGCCATTGTCTCCCATAAACAAACCAGAGCTTGTGTGATTGATCATTATGTTATCTCCTTCTCTTGTTGGAAAGAAGGCAAATGTCACCTTTTCTCCATTTGCTGCTGAACCAATGCGAAAACCACATGTCTCGGGCGTAGCCTCAGGTATAAGTCTATTGATATGGTCCTGTACTCCATGTATCGTCTTTTGTCTTGCCAGTTGTTCTGATGATAGCCATTCTTTTGCCATCGGTGCATTTTATCATACTCAGGAAAGGTGTAATATTTTGTGGCTAATGAGGTCGAAGTTTTTATATAAGAACTCAATCACGAAGAAATTTCTGTTCAGTAACAATTGGAGATAAATCTTGTCGCCTTCATAAAGGTTTACTTCTTGGATATTTTCCAATTCGATCCATTCAAAATAGCCTTCATTTCCCGCTACTGGTTCGCCGGTAAAGTCTGAAGAAGTAAAGACAGTCATCATGATGTCGTAGTCTCCGGTGTTTTGGCTTCGGATGTAGAGGAGGCCTTTTAGTTCAAGGGAATGAACCGTGATACCAGATTCTTCTTGCACTTCTCGGATCGTTGCTTCTTCGATGCCTTCACCAAGTTCCACATGTCCACCAATCGGCAAATACATTCCTTGTTGGTGGATTTTGTCGTTTTCTTTTTTGCGGACGAGGAAGAGGATTTTGTTATCTTTGATTAAATAGACTCCAGTGGTTTGTTTTTTCATTGTAATTTTTCAAATTTCCAACCTTGCAGCAAGACGACTTCTCTCAGGCTTCGTTCATAGAATTTGGCTGTTATGCCATTTTCAAAGGTGATAAATGCGGGATAGCAATAAGGTCTTCGATCTTTAACTCCGGTGATGATATCTTTATATTTTTCTTTGAACTCTGGCAACTTATCTCCCACATTGATGCCCAGATGTTCCAATCCCGTGGGGTAGGTATGTGCTTCTCGAGGAGCTGGGAGTTCAATCAATGGCACAGCAAATCCTTTTGCCAGGACGAGAGGTTCTTTTAAAATAAATACGGAGACAGCTCTCCCATTGAATTGCGTCTCAACAAATTCTTTCGAGAAGTCTTTTAATCGTTCTCGAGTAGTCTCGTATTCATGCATCGTTGCCACGCGATAATTGAGATGACTTAATGCAAATCCTTCGATAGGAATGTCGATTTCAGTAAGGTGCTTGTAGAGATAAGAGAAGAAGATTTTATAATCGCCGATAAGCTGTTCCATGTGCATGAAGACTATTATAGTATATTCCAAATATATTTTATATAATGCAATGATGCCTCAATCCTTACAATCTTTTTATCGTGCAACACTTACTCCCGACATTATTACTCCTGAAGAACAGCAGCGCTTTATGGATCGAGTAAAGCAGGGCAGATTGCTTCGCGTTGAAAATCCGCTGAGTCACACGGTTGCGATGCTTGTGGTATTTGATGAGAAGGCACAAAAGATTTTGCTCGTTCATCACAAGAAAGCAAACTCATGGATCTTTCCTGGAGGACATATTGAAGAAGGAGAGTTGCCAAATGATACAGCAATACGAGAGTTGGGGGAAGAAGTTGGACTCGTTAAAGAAGACATCACTTTGCTTGGTCCCTTCTCGGCTCAAGTTGCTACCGTCGATAATCCTCGGCAGATTTGCCGTGAGCATTTTGATATCTTCTATGCAGTCAAGGCATCTCCTTCTCAACTTATCATCGATAAAAGAGAATTCTTTGGCTCTGAGTGGCTTTCTCCAAAAGAAGCTCGAGCGAAGATGAATTTAAAATACTACCAACGCTGTCTCGATTCGTTTATCCGCTTTATGAAGTGGTAACCGTCAAGGTATGCCCATGTCGTTTGAGCCACGTGCGATATTGGCGATAGAGTGGAAACATCTTTCTTACGTTCTCCCAAAAATCTCGTGAATGATTCATTTCAGTCAGATGTGCCAGTTCATGAGCGACGACATAATCGAGTACTTCAATGGGTGCCATGATGAGTTTCCAATTGAAGTTAAGATTTTTATCACTACTGCATGATCCCCACCGTGTCGTGGCACTCATCAAACTAATGGTCTTATACTTCGATCCTGATATCTTGGCATAATGATGCACTCGTTCCACGATGAGTTTACGTGCTTGCTGTTTGTACCAACTCTCGAGGTATTTGTGGAGATATTTTTTGTTAGGACTGCCGAGATACAATTTGTCCTCCAGTTCGATGATATTCTTTTGATTGGGGCGTATTTCAATTGGGTAAGATTTGCCAAGATAAAGAGCGGTATCATCTTTTGTTTTTGGCATATGTGCTCTCAAGAGCAGCTGCTTTTGTTTAATCCAGTCCTCTTTCTCTTTCAACATTCTATTCACCTGAAATTGCGGCACAAAGAAAGGCACCGAAACCTTTACGCTTGTATCCGGCATGATCTGGATTGAGACAGATTTTCTTTTGAGTGAACGAATAATTGTTACATTGTCCATGGGGAGCAAAATTATAGCACATTCTCCATGCACTCTGCTATAATGTCTCATAAGATGGTGGAGAATCGACCTGAAGTATTCAGTCAATCAGTTTTTGAACTGAGAGGCGTTCCTAATTTAAGGCAACCCCATCCTACCTGGTGTGGAATTACGTCTGTTGCAACGGTGATGAATTATTGGGGGCATGAAAAAACACAAGAAGCAGTCTTTGAAAATATTTATTACCCTGGTGTTTATAATGCTAGTCATGAATCAACAGATCCCGTGAAGAAGCCAACATACGAAAAATTCGCTTTGCATGTAAAAAGAATGACTGCACAAACCCCGTTAGCACCCCTTACTGCGCGAGTAATTGACTATCCAGCCTTTGAAAGATTCAAAGCGATAGGCTATACTCCTCGTTCTCTTCTACAGCATTTTATTGTGGATAAAGAGATACCCTGTATTATACGAGTCCCTGAGCATACGATGGTTGTTCGGGGTATCGATTTTACTCGAGAAAAGTATCTGGTGAATAATCCTTCATTTGGGCGAGAAGAGAAAAGTTTTGAAGAATTAGAGACTGGATGGGGATCCGAGTATGACTCTTCATATCCCCGCGATCCTCGTTATCTTATGATGCTTATTTATCCGCAAACCTTCGACAAGCAAAAATAGAACTTCATCTTATAGTTCATATCTGTTAAAATAACTGACTATGGTAGAACAAGAACCACAAAGGTCTATAAAAGGAGTGCAAATAGAAGGTGTGCCGCTCTTAAAACAGAAAAAGCTTTGGTGTGGTATTACATCGTTGGCAATGCTTATCCAACACCGAGGGTTTCAAGATGTTAGTCCTGAGAAAGTTTTTGAAACTATAAATGGAGAAGGAAGCTACAATTCTGTACGGGAACAGTATGATCCGAAACTTAGCCCAACAATGGGCCATCTCGCGGATCTTGTCGAAGGGTTAACTGATGGCAATCTTACTGCATCCCTCATTACACAACGTACTCACCAAGCATTAGCACAAAAGAATCCTGAAAAATTTGCAACACCTGCGGATGTTATGCAATATTTCCTCTTAGCACAAACCCCTTGTATGGTACGAACCCCTGGGCATTTTTCTGTCGTGACAGGATTTGATTTCGCAGGAGGACTTGATCGAAAAGGGGTTTATTTTGTCAATGATCCTTTGTTTACTGATCCTCGTAAAGAAGATATGTCTGATTTTGAAAAACGATGGGGTGCAGGAGAAGTTGTTCCTTATAATGTTCGTTCATGGGAACATGAAGCAGTAATGACTAAAAGGTATCCAGAGGACCCTCATTTTCAGATGCTTATTGTCCGACCAACACAAAAATCATAAACTAACTGGCATTCCTAAGAATTCTCCATATCGTTCAGCGGCTTTTTTGACGATTCGTTTTTCTTCAAAAGAAAGAGGTTTGAATGCTTTCCAGCTTAGCATAACAGAGTTTCTGTGTAATGTTCGTCTCCAGCCGCCGACTATTTTGCCGCCGATGATGATGGAGTGATTAAAGATGATATTGCCGCGGGAATCAATTCCTTTGGCGGAGCTGTCATCAAGAAATGCACTACGGTCTTTGTAGGCGATGGTGTATTCGTCATAGTTTGGCAGGAGATACCCCGTCTTCTCAATCTCTTTGGCAGGTTTGGCATCAGGGGAGAGCCAGAAGCTTTTGTCGTCAATCTTTTCGTGGACGAGTTTGTCTTTGCTCAGTTCAATTCCTCGTTTTGCTTCGGCTACCGTTAGTCCCGACCACCACGCAAAATCTTTCATCGTCGCTGGTCCATGACTGGTGAAATACCTCGTCGCCAATTCAGCCAACGCTTCGTCCTTATCCAAGACTTTTGCTTTTGGCGCGCGCTCTTCGAGTAAGGCATACGTAAACTGTTTACCTTTTCTCGGTCCACTACAGATGATGCCTTCGAGTTCGGCATAGATAATAATGTACGCAAATCGTAAGGCGACGGCTTGAACACCAGCTTTGCGGAATTCTGTCGCAATTTCGGTACGAGTGAGATAGTTATGGTTTTTTAAAATTTTAGTGAGGATAGTAATACATTTGTTAAAAATCTTTTCGTCGAGATCAAGCTTGCCGAAATAATATTTACTTATTGCATGGACTCGAGGAGCAGTTAATTTAAGAAGCCAGCGGATATCTTGCGGAGCAACAAAATGCCACGTTGGTCGCATCACATGGGTTCTGAGAATTTTGCCATCATTAAATGCTTGATCGATTTCTTTGTCGATACTACCAGGAAGACGAAGTCCGAGTGCCCAGGTTGCTGCCGGATAATCTTGTGATTGTACGGCACCAAGCCACGAAACAACCTCTTCAGGTTTGGAGAATTTGCTTTGGAGCAATTGTTGATTGCTCAATCGATAACGAAGAATGTCCACCTATTTCTTTTTATCTGCTTTAGCTTGCTTCTTCTTTTTCTTTTCCTTTTTAGGACGAGAATTATGTTCAGCCATATATTTATTCTACTTACTCCTGATTATTTTGCAAGGGATCAAAATATGTAATAATAAAATAAGCAATGAAAAGAAAGTTACAAAGAGGAGTCACGATGATTGAACTGTTGATGTATATGGGGTTGCTCTCCATTCTTGTTGGGGTGTTGAGTACGCTTTTTGTGACGATTCTTGAGACGCAAGTAGAATCGAGTGCGACATCAAGTGTGGATCAAGATGGGCGATATGTGTTGGCTCGGATGAATTATGATATGCACCAAGCACAACAAATTGTTTCGCCTAGCAGTCCGGGACAAACTGCTTCTACTTTGCAAATTAAAGTCAATTCGATAAACTATACCTACAGCGTGAATAATGGCAATTTACAATTGACCATCGCGAGCCAAGCATCCAACTTAAATAGCACGCTTTCTACCATCTCCAACGTTACTTTTCAGCGAATAGGGGACGGAGACAATGATGATACGATCCGTTTCAATTTCACCGCGGCAAGTAAGAAACAAGTCCATGCAGGTCCTGAGACGAGAAGCTTTCAGACGACATTAGGATTGCCGTAAGAGGTGAAATATGAAAGAAAGAAAAATGAAACACCCAGCAGAGCAGGGGCAAGCATTAATTACGCTCTTATTTTTTGTCATCATCGCAAGTACGATCACATCGGCAGCGATTGTCATGGTATTGATTAGCTCATATAGTGGAGCACGGTTACAACAAGGAATGACGGCATATACTATTGCGCAAAGTGGGACGGAGAATGCTATGCTAAGATTAATGAGGAACCCTAGTTATACAGGGGAGGTTCTGGCGGTTGGACAAGGCACAGCTACCATTCAAGTAACGGGAGCTGGTACAAGCGGCAATCCATATATTATTGTTTCAAAGGGGACACTTGGGAATTTTGTGAAGAAGTTGCAGGTGTCGGCTACCTATAGCAATAATTTGTTTGTACCATCAAAGCCACAGGAGATCTATTAACTATGACAGCAAAGTTATCAGGAATAATTTATTTACAACGAGAGAGCTTTCAGCTCTTTTCTCCGTATCTACAAACAGTTGTCGAGTTTCGGTTTGTGCCCGAGATCGTTAAAGATCTAGACGTGATCAATAAAGAACTCTTGGAAAGTCTCGTTAAGGTCTTTATCGCGACGAATAAGATTCCTCCAAGCAATCTATCCATTATCATCGCAGACAATGCAGCTTTTATTAATGATTTCGTTTTGCCACCAGCAACACCGCAACAGCCCCAACCAGATCCAAACGCGCAGGATGCGTTAAAAGTCCAAGCCAATAAGTTTATCGAGCATGTACCTTTTGAAGATGTTGTGAGTAAAACATTTCCTTCAGGAACTGGTATCAAAGTATTCGCGGCCAATAAAGATTTATACGAATCTATAAAAAGTGCCTTTGAAAAAAGTGGGTTTACCTTTGAAGCAATTATCCCGGGATTACTGTTTGGCAATGGGCTCAGTACCAAGCCAGCTCTTGATGTGCAGACAGCGAACTTTATGATCTCAAAACTCTCCTCATTAAAAGAGAATAATTTATTAGCAGAACCGAGTATTAGTTTTGCAATACAAAATAGAGAGATGGAAGCAGAAGTTGAAGAGTCTGAACCCGAAGGACCACCCAAGATCGTTATGGGTATGCCAGAAGGAAAAGATAAGAAGCGGCTCTATCTTATGGTTGGGGTGTTTGCTGTGTTGATTATTGTTCTCGTGATTGTCTACTTCCAGAGCCAAGCACCTGCTCCGCAGCAAAATCCTGCGTTGTCAGCTCCTCCGCAATCAAATACCGCAGTGCAGCAAACAACCACAACTAATACTGCCAATACGCAACCGATTGTTAATCCGACAGCTGTTGTTCCGCAAAATACACTTGAAGCAAAAGATCTGACGGTGACAATTATTAATCCTTCAAATTCGCTGCAATCAGCACAGAAGTTAAAGGCCCAACTCGAAACGTCGGGATTTAAAACAGTGCAGATACAGAATCAACCAACAACGGGAATCTCTCAAAGCTCAATTACCTTTTCTGCCAAGCCAAGTATCCCGGCAAGAGATATTATTATTGCTGAAGTGAAGAAGATCGCGCCACAAACAACGATTCAGGAAAAGAAAGAGAGTACGGTAGATATCACAATTGTCCTCGTGAAGTAGATTTATTTTTTCTTCTTTTTTGCAGCTTTTGCTTTGGTGGCTTTTGCTGGAGCAGCTTTACGTGCTACTTTAGCTTTTTGAGGTCGTGGATTGTAAACCAGATATAACAATCCGATCAACAAGCCCATACCAATTGCAGCGAGTGTCATAAAGAGAGTGAATTGCCCAGACTCCATGAGGTAGTCTTGGTAGTTATAAAAGAGAAGGAAGATGCCAAATGCGAGTAAGACAATAAACATTGCGACCCCTGCTTGGGCTGTTGAGTGTGGTGTCGATTTCTGAATTTTCATTACATATTCATCATAGATAAGAAAAAAGAGAGTTGTCAATATATCAAAATAGCAAAATAATTTTAATTCTATAGATAAGATATAATGATCAGATGAAACAGACTCAGAAAAAGAATCTCTCTCCACTTGGCACCAGTTTGGTAATCTTGGCGTCCTTCTTTTATGCGAGTTATGGTATTTGGACAACCTTGATGGGCAACTTCTTTGGCGGATATACAGCAGCTACTTTGAGGAGTGTTCTTGTTTTACTTATCTTAGTTCCAATAGCGTTAGTTGCACACAAGTTTGAAAAAATTCATTGGAAACGTGATTGGCGATATTTGGCTGGGTTGGCGCTCGCCGCCGCTTTGATTTGGGGACCGTTTTATTATTCGATTTTACATGCAGGTATTGGGTTGAGTCTTTCAGTCAATTACGCAAGTATCGTTATCGGGATGTTTGTCTTTGGATGGTTATTTGCACATGAACGATTTACGAAAGACAAAGCACTCTCTGCATGCATTGGTCTGATTGGACTTGCGCTCGTATTTTTACCAACGATATCTGGAGGAGGAAGCTGGCTGGCTCTTGGTGCTGCCATTGTGAGTGGGTTAAATAGTGCAGCGACGATGGTGCTCGCGAAAAAAATGCCGTATAACGCGACGCAGGCAACAATACTGATTTGGATGGCATCAGTGGTGGGAAATATCTTTATGCTGTTTTTCATTACTGAACCACAGCCGCTTATTGGTTGGCATCTTGAATGGCTTTATCTTTTCTTATTTGCTGTTGCTTCTGTTATCGCTTCATGGGCGTTGGTGAAGGGGATGAAACAGATTGATGCGGGTATCGCTGGTATTCTTGGTTTGCTTGAAATTGTCTTTGGTTTATTATTTGGTATCTTTCTGTTTGGTGAGAGGCCAAGTTGGGTTGCTCTTATTGGTATGTTTGTGATTTTACTCGCAGCAGCAATTCCTTATTTGAAAGATTATAAGAAGAAAAGAATGATTTAATTATTCCAGTTTTTTTCGTTTTTTGCTCTATTGACAACACATGAGCATTTTGTAAATAATTGATACAGATCACAGAGATCTGAAACAAAAAAATGACTGTCCAATTCTTAAACAAAAACAAATTAACCGAAAAAGGTTTCACCCTTATCGAGCTCTTAGTAGTAATCGGAATTCTCGCAATTCTGTTAGCAATCACCCTTATCGCCATCAACCCAGCCCGACAATTTGGACAAGCAAATGACACAAAACGACGAAGCGACATCACACAAATCCTTAATGCAATTGGGCAATATTCAGCATCAAATGGAGGCAATTTACCAGCAGGTATTACTACAACGGTACAGACGATTGACAGCACTAACACTCCTGCCCTTTGCACCGATTTAGTACCAAACTATATTCCAGCACTCCCTGCAGATCCAACATTAAATAACCAAGCAGGTATCGCAACTTGCACAGGTACATGGAACACCTCCTACTCAATTATCAAAGATGCAAATAATCGAATAACAGTTTCAGCAACAGGTTATAATGGATCTGCGATTACGGTCACAAGATAAAATAAATAAAATATGACTGCCCAAAACATTAAAACAAATAACTTCGAAAAAGGTTTCACCCTTATCGAACTCTTAGTAGTAATCGGTATCCTCGCAATCCTGTTAGCAATCACCCTTATCGCTATCAATCCAGCACGACAATTCGGCCAAGCAAATGACACAAAACGACGAAGTGACATCACACAAATCCTTAATGCGATTGGGCAGTATTCTGCATCAAATGGTGGAAACTTGCCAGCAGGTATTACTACAACGGTACAGACGATTGATAGCACCAATACGCCGGCACTTTGTACTGACTTAGTACCAAATTATATTCCAGCACTTCCCGCAGACCCAACATTAAATAATCAAGCAGGTATTGCAACATGCACGGGTACTTGGAACACCTCCTACTCAATTATCAAAGATGCAAATAATCGAATAACAGTTTCAGCAACAGGTTATAATGGATCTGCGATTACAGTTACAAGATAGGGATTTATTTATATAAAGGGCTCGAGAGAGCTTTTTTTTGTGCTAAAAATTTCCTAGATCGTTTAATATTTATTTAATTCTTGTATGATTAACTAATATCCTAGTTCTTTATCTTATGAATCGTTATTTAAAAAGAATCAGCTTTTCATTTGTCCTCTCCTTACTTGCCTTATTCCTTAGCACTTATTCATCCGTCACCTTTGCTGTCGAACCGACTACTGAGACAAAAACATTTTACATCCAAACAGATGATGCGAGTGGACAATTGGATAAAAACGGTAAAACACTTCTTAAAGCTCAAACTAAACAAGGCAAGGATATTATCACGTTAAAAAATGATGTAAACGGTCGAACTGCATCCTTAGCAAAAGACACACTTATTCTGTTGAACTTTCCTGGGGTTGATCCTACATCAGAAGTTGTCATTAGTCCTGCAAAAGGAATTATAGAAAGAGCACCTGGCACTTATCATTTGCCTCGAGGAAGTATCGGTCTCTTAAAGACGGTGGGGGAAGGAACTGCTACGGTTACCATTAAAGCAAAAAAGAAGGCGCAAAAGAACTCTTCTTATGCTGCCCATACTCTTGATAACTGGGCGGGATATGTCCGTTCAACTGGTGGACCATTTACCAATGTTACTTCATTTTGGAGAGTCCCATCGGTTACTTGTGGGATGGGTGATACGTATATGGGAGCATGGGTAGGTATTGATGGATTTAACAATAATGATTTGATTCAAACAGGAACTGATTCGCGATGTGTTTCAGGTACTGCATCATATCATGCATGGTGGGAAATTCTGCCTGCTGCATCGCAGCCGATCACTGGTAATTCTGTCTCGCCAGGAGATACGATGTATGCTCAGATAAGCAAGAATGTTACTAACTGGACAATTACTATTAAGAATTTGACACAGAACTGGTCCTTCTCAACAACGCAAACATATAGCGGCGCTCAAAATTCTGTGGAATGGATTGTTGAACCACCGACAATTGGTGGCAATCTTTCTTCGTTGGCAGATTACGGAGAAATGTCATTTCTTAATGATACCCAAAATACCATCAATCCAAATCATTCATACGCCACAGACAGCATTGATATGGTTCTAAATAACACTGTTCTTTCTACTCCATCTACGCCAAGTGCAAATCTGAATGCATTCTCAGTTGCGTATGGTTCCCTTGCTCCAACACCCCCTGCCAGTTGGTCAGCGACCGGCTTAACTAATTATGCTCGGTATAATTCTGCAACAGCAAAGCTATCGTCTGGCAAAGTATATCTTACAGGAGGAGAAGGGCAAAACCCGTCACCCAACTGTTATAACTTTGTGGATGAATATAATCCAGCTACCAACACTTGGGCATCGAAAGCTACAATGATACAACGACGATACTATCATACTGCAAATGTGGTAACAGTGAGTGGCGGAGGAGAACGACTGCTTGTCGTTGGAGGGAGAGGACCTAATGGGTACCCTGGTGATTACCTTAAATCTGCAGAATTATACAACCCATCAACAAACAGTTGGAGTTACACAGGGACTGATATGAGCACATATCATATGAATCATACCTCTACAGTATTAAGTAATGGTAAAGTTCTTGTTGTAGGAGGATTAGGTAATTCTGGTGTACTAACAGCGGCGGTTGATTTATACGATCCCATTGCTAATAGTTGGTCAGTTGCAGCAACCATGTCAGCAGCAAGAGCTGGTCATACCGCGACATTACTGAATGACGGGAAAGTCTTAGTTGCGGGTGGAGGATCCTCCTCTGCGACGACATCAGCTTTGTTATATGATCCTTCTCTAAATTCTTGGTCTGTAAATTCAAACATGAATACTGCTCGATCGAATCCTAAAGCGGTATTATTAAATGATGGAAAAGTTATTGTTATGGGAGGACAAGCAAACGATGGAAGCATCTTATCTTCAGCCGAGATTTGGTCTCCTAGTACCAATACTTGGACGACAGTAGCCCCTATGTTTTATCGACGACTTAATCATTCAGCTATCCTTTTACCAAATGGAAAAGTATTTGTTTCAGGTGGAAATGGAGGAATACTCGGTTTAAGTAATATTCCACAATCTTCTGCAGAAATTTATGATCCTGCAACAGATAAGTGGACTTTGCTCCCTTCAATGATTACGCCACGTAATAAGCAAACAGCAGCATTATTAGATAGTGGAAAGATACTTATGATAAATGGCACCACCAGTTCAGGTCCTACTGATAAAGCTGAATATTTTACTCCTTAATCTACCTCAACTGAACAATTAAGCTTATAGTTGCATTGATCTGGTATAATGCTGTTATGAATATTAAGCAGCTGACAAAAGAGGTTGAGCAAGTCTCTGAGAATTATACGCATAAGTTTGGAATTGAACGGGATCCTAGTTGGTTTGTCCTCAAGCTTCAGGAAGAATTGGGGGAGTTGATTCAGAGTTATCTCATGATGTCTGGTAAGGGACGAAAGAAGGGGAAGTCTGAGGAAGAACTCCGTCGGGATTTTAATCAAGAAGTTGCAGATGTCTTTTGCCACGTATTACTCTTGGCTAAATCACAGAAGGTTGATCTTGAAAAAGAAATTGAAGACAAGTGGCTCGTGTGGAATAAGAAATAAAGTTTATTCCTTTTTTGCCTCAACAGTACTCAACAGCGTATAACTTATCCAAGCCCCAAAGAATAAAAAGATTCCAAATCCAATAAACACGTTTGCCAATGAAGTGAATCCTAATGCTACCGCAAAGAGCAGCTTATAGCCTGTCTTAAATATTTCGCGGCTCAAGTTTATCCCACTCAAAACAGTTGCACGAATATCTGACGGCGTATGACTGTTTGCATAATCGCTGATATAAACAACCACCGCTCCCAAGATCCCAAAGAGCGCGACGAAAGTGGCAATAATGAGATAAGGATTGGTGAACCAGCCGAAGAGAATATATAAGATCCCTGTTAAAACAGTAAGAAGGGTAATTGCCATTTTAGATCCTAGTGGTTTTTCAAGCAGATAAGCTTTTCGGATGAAAAAATAACTTGCGACATTGCCGATAGAAAGTGCTGCACCAAGAAAGAAAGGGATGACATGATTGGTGACCATGTGGGGTTGATACATGTCCATCAAGATGTATCGTCCTTGATAGGTGAGTCCTACGACGATAAAGAGTACTTGCAGCATTTTCGTTGAAAGAAAGAGCTTCCAGGTTTTCCTAATCTCATGAAATTGATCTCGTCCCGTATCAATTTGCGTGTGAACTGGCGTCAATGTGGCTGAAAGAATCCCTGCAATGATGACTGAGACAATTGTAAAACCAAAGATCGGGACGTAACTTGCTTGCCCATACACTTGAATAATAACACCGGTCAGAAAAGTACTAATTGCTACTCCCAACACATCATAGGAGAATAAATGTGAGAAGTCTTTTTTGTAACTTCGATTTGCCTTTTTACAATATTCATATAAAAGTGCTTCTTTGCTCCCACTCAGAAGCGATCCTCCAATCCCCCGAAGCCCTTGGGCAGCAATCAGCATTACTGCACTTGGAAAGAGGACAATCAATAGTAATCCAATAAAATCAACGAAGAATCCAAGTGCGACAGATTTCTGATGTCCCATACGATCAGCCAGTACGCCAGTTGGCACCTCAAAGAGAAAACACAGAATACTGTAGGAAAATTGCGCAAACATTATGGTTGCAAGAGAGATATTTTTATCTAGCAGAAAGAGGGTAAAGATTGGGAGATAAAAATAAAGTCCACCAAGGAAATTAGCAAAAAAGAGTTTTCGGATTTGGGTATTCATAAACGTATTATACGTGATCAATGAGTATTTTGGTTTAGAGGAGTTTTGTTACCATGACAATACGTTATTTATCTACTTTGGGAGCAAGTTGGTCTTTGAACCAATCAACATAAGGATTGGTTGCGGGGTTTTGGCCGTATTCCAGACCAAGATAGAGCGTAATGTAGCTGCCGTAAATTAATGTTTCAAGGAAGTCATCATAGATTGTCGCACCTGATGCCTTAAATTCATGCACCGGGTAATTGTTTTGTTTGACGACACTCATTGTTAACTCATTACGCTTGCTAATTTTATCTGAATAATTAGCAGAATTAAGTACTAAGAAATGAAGTGGAGAATTTTTTGGAAATTGTAATCCTTCCATCAAGTGATGGTTGAGATCAGGAATCAAAAAGAGTGCTGAAAATGTTTTACTCGTTTCGTTAAATTGATTACGAAGCGTTTGTGCATTTCCAGCGAGATGTTCTGATGCGAAGATAATCGGTATTTTATTGATGAAGAGTTTATAATCTTCCTGAGCTTGTGCTTTGATATCATCAATTTTGTCATGCATGCGAACGAGCGCATTGCTGATCTCACGCTCTTCAACGTTTACGACATTGAGTTTGTTCATTAACCCAATCAGACCAAGGATTGTATACCCACAACCTGATCGAGGTGAGTTGGCGATATTTAATTTGCCGTCAAAAATATATGCAGGGATTTTATTATCTTTAGCAAATTCAGCAAGCTGTGCTCCTTTTGTCAAAACAATAATCTTCGCATCCTTTGCCTTTGCATCCTCAGCACACGAGAGCACCTCTTCAGTGGTCCCTGAGTAGCTGGTAAGAACAACAAGGGTATTAGGCCCGACATATTCAGGAAGATAGTAATCACAGATGACTTCTGTCGGGAAAGGGATGTTTCGTCCAAGCAAAGCTTTTAGCACTAATGCGCCATAGATAGATGCGCCCATGCCACAGAAGACGACATTAGTAATCTCACCAAGATGGTGGGGAAGATCAAGCTTATTAACTTCCTCCCAAGCAGCTGTACACTGTTCCAACAATCTATCTGTCGTCTCAAGTGTATTTCGTGGATCAATCTTTTTAATTGCTTCTTTATCGTTTAGGTCTAACATATGTAATCTCCCTTATTATACGTTCTTTCTTGTTAAGCTTCAATATTCATTATGAAGCATTATTTGCTAACTGGAACGCTGGTTCTAAATACGACGTCGTTTTCAGAACCAACAATTTGATATTCAGTTTTAGCAAAAATCATATTGCTCTTCCCTTTACTCAGCGGAAGTTCTTTTCCATTGGTAATAAGTTTTGCGTTTCCTGCAAATCCCATAACTATTTCAGCTGAGTGGGAGGTATTTTTATAAGGACGATCTTCTGTGGGAGATATCTTACTGAGAAGAAACTCATCACAAGGGGAGTCATAGAAGTCTTCATCTGCAACTTTTCTGCCAGTAATAATTTCCGGTGTAACTCCTGCAAATTTTACCAACTTCATAAGCTCTTCTACGTTAACATATTTTGAGGTGATTCCACCGCGAGCGACATTATCTGATGTTGTCATGATTTCAATGATTGGCCCTTCTAAATAAGCGTGAAGAATTCCAGCATCTTGAAACATCGCTTCTCCTGGTTTTAAATGAATGAGATTTAAAAAGTATATTGAAAAAAGCCCTCGATCATAACTTCCTGCTTGCATATGCATATACTTTATCGCTTTTGCCGCCCAGTAATCAGGATGCTCTTTTTGCAGTTGCCCGCTTTCATATTGTGGAATAATACGTTGCGCAAGTTTGTTAAGAATGTCGTTTGCTTCGTTGTCATCCATTTCAATCATGACATGGCGATATAATTTTTCATAATTGCCGTCTTGAAAATAGTCTGCCAAAGAAGCAAATTCTTTTATTTCCTGCAGGATAGTCTCCAAACTTTCTTTTTGGCGGAATCCATGGATGAGCCAAAAGTCATTCATGGCAACACAAAATTCACGTTTATGATTACTATCTAAATAAGTTCGCTTAGGATCTGTTAAATCAATTCCTTTATTATTCTCTTCTTCAAATCCTTCTTCTGCTTGCTTTTTATTTGGATGGACCTGAATTGAGAGCATTTCTTTTGCATCCAACAATTTAAAAAGAAATGGCAAAGTGCCAATTCGTGAAGCAATTTCCGAGCCAAGTATTTCTTCTGGATTATCTTTAATCAGTTGATCTAATCCTTGCTCATCTCCATTGGCAAGCATGACTTGAGCTGGAGCTTTTTTGTGCACTCCCAACCAGTATTCTGCGTAAGGAGTATCAGGTTCAGGAGTAAATCCAAGCGTTTGAGGAATTAATTGTGTCCCTCCCCAGTTGTATGGGCGAGAAAATACTTTCCCAATAATTGGAAATATATGATCTTGTAGCATGTTCTAATGATATCATAGATTCCCTTTTTGAAGCTGACAAAATAGAAACAAATGCTTATACAATCATTTTTTGTTCCAAGCGATCTATACGCAAAACCTGTTGATCGAAATCTTCTTGACTTGCTTTTTGTTCATCTATTTTATTAAATATCTCTGTATTAATTTGGCAGATATCTTCATTTTGTTCCTTTAATTGCTTTTTAAGCTGACGAGTAAAATAAACTTTAGTAACAAGTTTTTTAATATCTTTCTTGGTAGCAAACTTCTTTGCAAAGCGCTTCTCAAGATTGATTAGATCATCTTTGGTGGCAAAATTTTGGGCATCGTCTTTCGTGACCAGATTAGCCAATGTTGCTTTTATGGCATGAATTTCTTTTAAGACTAAATCAAGCGTTTTCTGATCCATATATATAGTCTATTGGAACAATTTTGTCCCGCCCTTTTATTGGTATAGTTTTTTTATTTTGTGAAGGATAGTATTTAATCCCAAGTTTATTTTCAATAAATATCCTTTCAACCCATCGAACATCATCATCAGTAGCCTTTTCTAACGCAAGTTTTTCTCTTCTTTCCATTGATTCTAAAAGTACCAATCCCATGCCATTATTTGTATCAAGATCACGTTTAACCGCTGCCATAAGATCTTTTATTTTTATTCTATTAAGAGCTGTTTGGGAAAGGATCATAAATATACTTTATTC
>Ga0075364_10000173_pt1 | contig 28938 bp, 19 predicted proteins | sample EndMetdeltDD1764_FD_71517 | JGI IMG/M metagenome (GOLD analysis project Ga0075364, IMG submission 71517) | Populus endosphere microbial communities from Tennessee, USA - Endosphere MetaG P. deltoides DD176-4 | ecosystem: Host-associated > Plants > Roots > Endosphere | place: USA: Tennessee... | reverse complement strand
TATAAAAATAATTATCGTTATTTTTTTATTTAAAGTGAATGACAAATTAGGTAACCTATAAATACTAACCCTTCAGGGCGCCTTTCAATGAGTAATCTTACTGAATGCGATACAGAAGCGCGATTACAAGCGCTTGATCCACAGCAATCATTTATTGTACAAGCTCCGGCCGGATCAGGAAAAACAGAATTATTAGTGCGTCGTTATTTAATATTACTCAGCCGTGTTCGTTTTCCCGAAGCGATTATTGCCATTACTTTTACGCGTAAAGCGGCACATGAAATGCGCATGCGCATACTTGATGCTTTAGAAAAGGCGGCTCAACCTTGCCCTACTTCTACAAAAGAGGCGGCACGTTGGCAATTGGCTAGAAACGTAATCGCGCATGATAAAGCCATGAATTGGAATCTGCTGACCAATCCCAATCGTTTACGCATTCAAACCATCGATAGCTTTTGTCAACGTTTAACGCATCAGATGCCCTTGCTTTCTAAACTCGACGCACAACTCAGCCCTGCCGATAACGCTACATTCCTCTACCGTTTAGCGGCTCAAGAACTGATCGCTAGTTTAGAAACGAATTCATCTTGGCAAACGAGTTTATTGAAGCTAATCAAACATTTAGATAATGATTTTTCCTCTCTAGAAGCATTATTAAGTGAATTATTAGCCAGTCGTGAGCAATGGCTAAGCTATTTTACTCAAAATCCTGCACACTTACGCGAACCCTTAGAAAAAACGTTACAAAAAATTAATCAAACACTTATCGCTCAACTTAATTCGCTTATTACCGGTGATTTACGGCAAGAACTTAACGAATTATTAACGATTTCCCTCTACCATCGCCAACAAGAAGCGATAAAAAATGATCCTCGAAGCTTCTGGCAAGCTGTTTGCGAGTTATTATTAACAGGTGACGATGAGTGGCGTAAAAGATTCACTAAAGGTGAAGGTTTTCCTGCCGCATCTGGCGAAAAAGATAAGCAAAAGAAAGCCTATTATACGGCGATAAAACAAAGAGTAGAGAGCCTCATCGAACAATTAAAAAATCAAGCGGACATACATGAAGCTTTAATTGCGCTTAGACGCGCACCGCCGTTGCACTACAGCGATGCACAATGGGAAATAGTCACCGCCTTATTCGATGTATTGCCCGTATTAGTCGCACATTTAAAAATAATTTTTCAACACGCTAAAAAAGTTGATTATACCGAAATTCTGCTGTGTGCATTAGCCGCTTTAGGAGATGAAGAAAACCCCAGCGATTTAGCACTGAGCCTGGACTATCAAATTGAACATCTGTTAATCGATGAGTTTCAAGATACTTCGGTCACACAATTTCAGCTCATTGAAAAACTGATTGTCGGTTGGCAAGCCAATGAAGGAAAAACGCTTTTTCTAGTCGGCGATCCGATGCAATCAATTTATCGTTTCCGTAAAGCCGAAGTGGGCCTATTTCTACAAGCTAAACAAGATGGTATTGGCAATATACCACTGCAAAGCTTAACGCTCTCTGTCAATTTCCGATCCGATCCCGCCATTATCACGTGGATTAATGATTGTTTTAGTCAGATATTACCCAAAGAAGACAATATTAATCAGGGTGCCATTACTTTTGCACCTGCCACTGCTTTCCAACCACAAAGCATTGAGAAAGCCATAGGCATGTATTGGATGAATAAAGAGGATCCGCTGCATGAAGCAAATCAAGTCATTAGCATCATTCAAGAAATCCGGCAAAAAAATCCAAAAGATTCCATTGCCATTTTAGTGAGGGCACGTAAGCATCTAAACGATTTATTACCTGCCCTGCAAGCGGCTAAGCTTTCTTATCATGCGGCAGAAATTGAAAACCTGGGTCAACACTCTGCCGTACAAGATATGGTGGCATTAACACGCGCTTTATTACATTTAGGCGATAGAATCAGCTGGCTAGCCCTATTACGTTCGCCTTTTTGTGGCTTAGATTTAAGGGATCTGCATAGCATTACACATTTCACTGGGGGTGCATCGCCATATCACACCATTTGGCAGCAACTTAACGAGTTTGAAAAAATTGATTTACGCGAAGAAAGCAAACAGCGTTGCCGTCGTATTGTGCCTATTTTACAACAATGTTTCGCTGAACAAGCGCTATCCGCACTCAGCAGCTGGATTAAAAACACCTGGATTCGCTTAGGAGGTCCGACCACACTCAATCATCCTGAAGAAATCACACATATTCAACGTTATTTAGCTCACCTAGAAAAAAAATTGTTAACCGAAGCGGATGAATTTGATATTTTTAAATTAGAAAAAGAACTCGCTGGCATCGCCATAGAAAATAATAAAACACTTTCTAACCCCATTGCTGTCATGACTATACATAAAGCCAAAGGTCTAGAATACGATCATATTATTTTACCTCACTTACATCGTAAAAGCGGTAACGATGATGCAACGTTAATGTTATATCAAGAACGTTATGCCACTAAAACAAAAAAAGATTGCTTATTAGCGCCCATAAAAGCAAAAAGTGAAAAAGAAGACCTTATTTATAACTATCTTTCTCGCACAGAAAAGCAAAAAACCCGCTACGAATTAGCACGTTTACTTTATGTCGCCAGTACACGTGCAAAAAAATCCTTATCATTGCTCGGCGTAGTGAAAGAAGACTCAAAAGAAGAATTAAAGGTGCCCGCTGATACTTTACTGTACCCTTTATGGCAGGCAACGATAATTCATCGCGATGATTTTTTTTCCTTAGATACTGATGCCGCAGCAACGAATGAATTATCTGCTGCACGTCGAGTCAAACGATTAGTTGCTGATTGGCAGAACCCTATTTTTACCCCTAAAATAGCCGCTAAGGTTGCACACAAACCCTTTTCTTACCAATGGCAACCTAATTTAGCGAAAGCAACCGGTACGGTTATTCATCGTCTTTTATATCAAATCAGCCAAGACGGTTTAGAATACTGGGATAAAATAGATTTTACGCAAGAAAATACCCGTTTTATACGACTATTAGAACAAGCCGGCATCATTTCATCCCAATTAGGTGAAGCCTTAAACAAATTAAAACAAGCATTAAAAAAGATAATCCATGATCCACGAGGACGTTGGATTTTAAGTCAGCAACACCACGATGCGCATTCAGAATTTGCTTTAAGCGTTGCACAAAACAACCATCTACAACAGCTTATTATGGATCGCACCTTTGTTGAGGCTGGCGTACGCTGGATCATTGATTATAAAACAACCGCCTATACCAGCGATGATCCTGAGATTTTTTTAAATACCGCGATGCAACAACATAAAAAACAGCTCGAAAGCTATGCAGCGGCTTTTACACAGATGTCCGCGTTGAAAGAAAATCATAAAATTCGATTAGGCCTCTATTTTCCACTCGATATGCTATGGCAGGCGTGGGAATATCTACCTAATTCTAGCCTCATAATGGCTACTGATGATTAAAAAAACTGCAATAATGAAACCGTATGCGTGTGCAACGCAACAATAAAACTATTGATAGGCTTATAGAAAAAATAACCTAAGGACATAAATAAACTAGCCCAAGCAATACCGCCGGAATACGCAAAAATCGCGAAATGCTTATAGCAAAGCTTCAATGCACCGGCGACATAACCGGTTAAATGCCGAACACCGGGAATAAAATAACCGATACAGAGCGCCCATTTACCGAATCGTTCAAACCAATTATGTGCGCGTTGAAAGCGCTTTTCAGTCAACCCAATATAGCGTCCCCAACCGCCAATAATATAGCGGCTAGTAAATAATCCTAACCCATAACTACCGGTTATTCCGCAGCAAGTGCCCGCATAGGCGGCAAGGATGGTAGAAACGATAGGCAATTTGTCTTTTGCCATTAAAAACCCAATAAACAATAACAACGATTCTTCTGGAATAGGTAAAGCAATAATACCGAGTGCTAGCCACAAAAAAATAGCCACACTACCGTAATGCTGGATCCAAGGTATAAATTGATTTAGAAATGATTGCAATGCCCTACCCTCTTCTTTTTGTTATTGATAAAATAAATTTCTTGTATCATGGTTCTAACATAAACCAGATGACGACCCTGCGAATTAAACCACAGGGTCATACCTAATAACAAAAACCCACTAAAAAATAACATTTAGGTAGGTTCTGATTCGGGTGCTACTAAATCCATTTGACCCAATAAATTAATATCTTCCCCATTATCAATATCGTCTTCCGCATCATCTTCTTCACTTAATTCGGCATAACGATTTAATGGATAAGGCAAAATAATAACTTGAGTACCTATATCAGCGAAATCTAAATTAAGCCATTGTGCATCTTCAACAAACATTCTGACGCAACCGTGGCTCGCATTGTATCCTGGCACCCCACTCGAACCGTGCATCGCAAAACCGCCTTTAAAGAACATACAATACGGCATGGGCGCGCCACCGTCTGGCTGTGGAAATTTAGTCGATGCACAAGCAGGTCCCCGTTTTTCATAGACCTTAAAATTACCACTGGGCGTATGACAAGGCCGTCCTAAATCAGGGCACCAATTTTGCCCACTGGATGCCGGTCCCCAGCGAATAATATTACCGGCAGGCCCATAAGCCGCCCAAGCATTTAATGAGGGTGAATAAATGATCATTTTCTTTCCAGTGGGAACTCTATAAGGTGAAAATGGTGTATACTGCATACTATCCGCGCTATAGGGATCTCTCGGTATTGCGATCTTCATCCCAGGCCATATCCGTGTGTTCATGCGGTTAATACGCATCACCAGATCTCGCCTCGCTGGATCAGGAAATAAGCTTTGCCAGGTTTCCCCTTTTTGTACGGCGATACAATAAAGACGTGGATCATCACATAATGACTGGAGTAACCATCCACGTGCAGCAAAGCTATCACCGTTCATCACTAGAAAAACGGCAAGCAATGCAGATAATGCTACAAATCGTATGAGTATACGCATAACTGCTCCTTCCCACCTGTTTAGAGGGGGTGCTCTTAAAATAAGGCGTTACTCCTAATTAAAATATAGTCTATTTTAAGGCCTAAAGAAGCAAAACGATGTTTAATTTCTCTGATACTAACCGCAAATGGTGGACTCTACTGGCCATGTCCAGTGCACTAGCCTTGGTCTTTATTGACCAAACGGCACTTGCCGTGGCACTTCCAGCCATTCAACGCGACCTAAATCTCAGCAATAACCTCCTACAATGGGTTATTAACGCCTATTTATTAGCCTTAAGCGCACTAATCCTGTTGGGTGGGAAAATAGGCGATAGTCTGGGCCATAAACGCGCATTTTTATTTGGCGTCATTGTTTTCATTAGTGCCTCCATCTTATGTGCACTGGCTCAATCCGGTGCTTGGATCATCGCCGCGCGTGCCCTACAAGGGTTAGGTGGTGCTTTTATGATGCCCTCAACCAATGCCTTGGTCATCAATGCCTTTCCTGAAAAAGAACGCGGTAAAGCGATGGGTATTTATGTCGCCTTAGCCGCTATCTTTTTAGCTTTAGGCCCCTTGCTAGGCGGTGCCCTCACACAATGGTTTGGTTGGCGTGCTGTTTTTTGGATCAACTTTCCTGTCGCCATCATTAGTATTGTTTTAGCGGCTTCTGCTGTTCCACGCTGGGAGCCCACCGAAAAACTCGTTCTCGATTACTTAGGCGTCTTGCTCTCCATGGCTTTCATCAGTGGTTTCGTATTGAGCTTTATGGAAGGTCCCCATTGGGGCTGGACTTCGCCGACGATCCTGCTTTTATTTTCTTGCAGCATACTGGGTCTTATTGCCTTTATTTATTGGGAACGTCGATTTTCACATCCCTTAGTCGAACTTCAACTATTCAAAAATCCGATTTTTTCTATTGTCACCACCGTGATGGTCATCATTCAAGCCGTCGGTATTGTGTTTGTATTTTGGGCAATTTTTCTACAAAGTGTACTGCAATACTCACCCTTAGGTGCCGGCTTACTCCTTTTACCTTCGATGGTACCTATTATTTTCATGGCCCCTATTGGCGGCCATTTACGTGATAAATACGGCCCCACCTTACCGATGTTCTGGGGTTGTTTATTGGTTATCCTCAGTCTGATTTGGATAGGTCTTTTCAGCCATTACCAGCACTATGTATGGCTGTTTCCCGGTTTACTCACCTATGGTATAGGCATGCCATTAATGCTTTCGGGATCGATGACCACGGTAATGAGTACCGTTACGGCACAACAACGCGGTATTGCGGGCGCTATTCTTAATTGCGCCCGACAATTTGGTGGCTCGATTGGTTTGGCAGTATTAGGAAGCTTTTTAGCCAGTTTAAATACCTGGAAACTCACTTCTTTTGTTCAGCACGCACCCGGATCGCTTGCACATATACCCGAAAATTTAATCGACGGCTTACTGGTGAAATCAACCTTAGCCATGAAAGCCATCAGTCATTTATCAGCTCAATCAGTCGCATTGCTTAAAACGGCTGCACTGAAGGCGTATACCTATGCGTTTAGCATGACGATGTTTCTAGCCGCAGCATTTGCCTTCATTTGCTTATTACTGATATTAAAAGTACCGCGCGAAAAATTAAGCACATAAAAAACGCACTTATTTTAGCTGCATGGTTTCGGGACTACTTGTTGAGCAACTCGTTGTTTCTTCTTCTGAACTCGATTCCATCGGGCGAGGAAGATAACAAAATGCTTGTTTAACATCAGAAAAATTACCGACCGATGTAACCGTCGATTCGATTAATAAGCTACCTATCACAATTTGCAACCATAACTTCTGCCGAATGTTTTCCTGCAGTTCTGAAAAGTAATCTTTGTATATTCTATCTTTTATTTCTAAATCTATGATTTTATTATCTTGACTCCAGGGATCAATCAATAAAATGGCTTCCTCTTTATTTCTTTGCGCTAATATTTCTAGGAAGTTTTGATATGAATCCCCTGCAGCGTTCTTCTCACCTAAACCAAGGGATTCAATTGATTGTAATAAAGCCTTATTTTCAGCATAAATAATAAGACTATGATTAAGGTTCGGCACTTTAGCGCTTTGAAAACAAACGATGCGCATTTTATGGCCATCTATCCCCTCTCTTCGTAAAAGTCCATAAAATAAACTACATGCCTCACCACAATGCACTGGAAACCCTGTTTGCTGATATTGTTCTGTATTATTTTCTTTCCAATTTTCATAGATCTTTATCGTCGTATCAGAATATATGTTTTGCATCGTCACGATATCTTGTTTTCTTTCAGCTTCATCGTATTCGCTGTCTAGCTCAGGCAACAGGTCATTCATCGCCTCCGCTAATTGTTTTCTTATTCCTACAAGGCTATCTGAACGAGCATGACTTGTACTTGCTTGCGGCGCATCTATTCTATTTATTTTATCTAAATAATAGAGTTGATTTAAAACAGAGAGAATCCCCTCTTTTAAGAGGGGATTTTTTTCTAAGGCGGGATAGGTATTTAATTGAATCAGATCAATTGTTTCAGTCGAACTTCTTCTAAAAAAACTAGGTCTTTTATTTCCTAACATGCTTATTTCTCCTTTTTATTAATTTTTATAAACTAGCCGGCACTTCTCGTCATGCCTTTTACAACCTCTATACTATCATAGAGCGTATTCTCTACCATTTTGTCAGTCGTGCTGGCTGTTTTTGCAAAAAGAGAAAATCGATTACTCGCTACACTCACGGGTGCTTGCGTTGACGCTGAGTCAATCGATGCTAACTCCATTTCTAAGCCCTTAACCTCTACTAAACGTGCCTTCGCTTGCGCTAAATCCAGTTTAGCTATTTCCATAGGCTGTTTCAGTTTATCGCTCAACATATCGCCATACTCAGAGGAGTGAGAAACTTTCATGGAAGCCTCTATTCTTCCCTCTAAGACAAAAATAACATTTTCTAAATGCTGTATAAGATCCGCTAAGCTTTCAGACGATCCAAGCTCTTTATATTTAAGTTCCGCTAAATCAAGCATTCTTTTTTGATCCAGAACCGGATCGGTATTAATAGTATCCTGTAGTGTTTTCAGATAATCATTCGATTGATTAGAGCGAATGGCGGCAAATATTTTGTTTAAGGAATGTAAACAACGCCGTAGCGATTTTAATAAATGAATTTTTGCTTGATGCAGTGATGTTTTGGTTTTTACAGCATCTTTAGCTGATTTAAATGAAGAAATTTCTTCATAGATGGGTTCGTTAATCACGGATGGAACGGGTAACGGCGGCAAAGGCCTGTTCGCTAATGATTTAGGATAATCGTAAGTTGAAAGTGCTGCTATAGGATCATACGAGTTTGTGGTTCTGGGAACATCGTAAATAGGTTCAGGTGACTTTGTGCTCCTAGGAACATCGTAAATAGGCTCATGTTTAGCAATTTCATCGCTAAGTTGTTTTAAAAGTTCATCTAAATCCGTAAAAAGATTGATTATATTCTCGGAAGAATGATTAACAACATTAGATTCCATTTTTTTTGTTACGGTATTTTCCGCTAAAATTGAAGTCGTCATAAAATCCCCTCATTAAACTAAAATTATTTTGTCACTGATAAACTTAAAAATTCTCCTCTTTTAATATATTATGTTTCTCTACATACCTAGCTTACAAACTTTTGCTTAAGGAAAAATTAAATAATAATAAGCAACGTCTATAAAAATATGAGGAATCCAACTCAATGACAAATAAATATAACGAAGAAATAACTCAGCGCAAAAAACAGAATTTAATACAGAACCTCGCGCTGCTGTTAAACGAATATATGTATCAAGCCAATAAAAAAATAGCAGAAAAAAGAGAAGTTAAAAATAATCAAAAGGAAATTTATAACCATTTTTATAACATTATGCTCATAGTCTCAGCCCTGGATAAGCAATTACAAAATCCAGAAGAGCAAAAGACTCATATAGAATTGTTTGATTCTATAAAACCTTATCATTATTTAGTATCATCTAATTCTTTAACATCCCTGGATAATTTAGCATTGCTTGATCAGTTAAAAGAAACTATCAAAAAAATGGATCAACTGCTTAGAGTCGAGTATTTACCCACGCGGCTAGAAAAAATTTATGAGGCAATAAAAACTCTACTCAGCAAGCTCATTATTTTATTCGCTCCGTTCACAGGAAGGCCGCTTATCAATGAGTCGGCACAAACCCTAACCAGCACTCGTTCTACTCTATTTTCTCAGATTGAAACCATGAAAAAGAGTTTAAATTCTCCTGATGACAGCAAAGCTGAGGCCAACTTAATAAATCCTTAATCCTTTATGCTTATAGTTAGGGTTTGGGCAAGAAGAGTCATTTATTAATGATGCTTAGGCTAATAAGCCAGAATGATACAAAAAACATGAGGAGACTAAAATAATGCCTATTGAGAAAAATGATACGAAACCTATAAAAATAGAGGAAACTAACCCAATGAAACTTGATTGTAATGAAAACACAAAACAACCCGAACCGGCGGACAAGAATATTCAGCAACTTAACTTAATAAATAACCTCTGTATAGCATTAAAAGAATACAAACGACTAGTTAATGAAAATAGAGAAAAAAATACCGATAAATATTCTTTTCAGAATGACATTAGTAACCCTTTAAGTTCTGCCCAAGAAATGTTGGCCGCACTGAAGAAAAGCGAAATAAACCTAGAGCACAAGGATAAACTGGCATTGCTTCGTAGGGTTAAAACTACTATTGAAAATGTAGATCAACTGGTTAGAGACGAGTATTTACCCACACGGTTGCACAAAATTCATGAAGCAATAAAAACTCTATTAAGACACCTGATTGCTTTATTCGCCCCGTTAGAAGGAAGTCGGCTAATAAATAAGACGACCCTAACCAGTACCCGTTCTACTCTGTTTTCTGATATTAAAACCTTGCAGAAGAGTTTAACCCCTATTCCTGAGCCACAAACAGAGGCACCGATGATTGGGCTTCCTCAGCCAAGGATGTAAAACCATAGCCTAGATTAAAAGCAAGGATGCTTATTTACTTGTTGCGATCACATCCGATGCCAATCGGTTCCTGAGGCATTATCATTGATGGAAACACCTAAGCTAGTTAATTCGTCGCGAATTTTATCCGCTTCAGCCCAATTTTTTTCAGCACGCGCCTTGTTTCGTGCCGTAATTAATGCCTCAATCGTTTGTGATTGATCCGCTTGAACGCCGGCTTTTAAAAATTGTTCCGGGTTTTGTTGCAGAATACCCAATATACCCGCTTGTTGTTTTAAAAATGTGGCTAACGCTAAAGCTTGTTTTGAATCACTTTCACGAATTCGATTGATCTCACGTGCAACGTCAAATAATACCGCTAATGCTTCGGGTGTATTAAAATCATCATCCATCGCGGTTTTAAATTTATTTTGATAATCGCTGATATCAGCCGCGAAATCAGAGTCTTTCAACGCAATATTTAAATCAAGACCACGCAAAGTGCCGTAAAAGCGTTGTAATGCGGATTGTGCGGCTTGCAAATTTTCCTGTGAGTAATGAATAGGACTACGATAATGACTCGCCACTAAAAAATAACGCACCACTTCGGCCGGATATTCCGCCAACACATCACGCACGGTAAAAAAATTACCTAAGGATTTAGACATTTTTTGTCGATTAATTTGTACAAAACCCACATGCATCCAAGTATTCACAAATTTTTTACCGGTTGCACCTTCGGATTGTGCAATTTCATTTTGATGATGCGGAAAAATTAAATCTAAACCACCACCGTGAATATCAAAGTGTTCTCCTAATGCTGCCATGGACATCGCAGAACATTCAATATGCCAACCCGGCCGCCCTTTTCCCCACGGCGAATCCCAACTCGGTTCATTGGGTTTAGCTTGTTTCCATAACACAAAATCTAAGGCGTCTTTTTTCGTAAGCTCAACCGCAACCCGAGAACCACGGCGTAATTTTTCTAGATCTTGGTGCGCCAATTCACCGTAGGTTTTAAATTGATCAACCGCATAAAAAACATCGCCATTTTCTGCTTGATAGGCAATGCCCTTTTCCATCAGCGTTTGAATCAAATCGATCATCTGTGCAATCGCTTCGGTGGCCTTAGGCTCATGTGTGGGCGATAAAATATTTAATTGCGAAAAATCCTTATGCATGGCATCGATCATGCGTCCCGTTAACTCACTTAAACTTTCATTATTTTCTTGGGCACGTTGAATGATTTTATCGTCAATATCGGTAATATTACGGACATAATTCACATGATAGCCTTGGCTCTGCAAATAACGCACCACCACATCAAAGGCAACTAACACGCGCGCATGGCCAATGTGGCATAAATCGTAAACCGTCATACCGCATACATACAGCCCGACTTTTTTATCGTGCAACGGTTTAAAGGTTTCTTTTTTTTGGGTGAGTGTGTTATAAATTTTTAGCATAAAGGATTCTCTGACATATTTTTTCAATACCAATTAAGTTATAAAGTTTTTCCATTTCGGGACCATCTAAGCGTCCGGTTAAAGCCATACGTAGAGGCGCAAATAAACTCTTACCTTTTATTTTTAAGGTGTCCTGAAGTCCTTTGACTAAACCTTTAAATTCAAGCGGCTGTTCTAATAAGGTTAAGGCCGACTCCCAAAACACCGACGGTACATTTTTTAAAAAATCGTTGGCTTGATCGGTGAGTGCTAGCTCCGCAAACAATGTCTTTGCCCATTGCAATGCTTCATCCGGAAATGCAACATTGGCACGCATTAATGTCATAAATTCGGGCATGAATGCCGCTGGAACACTATTTTTTACTTCTTCACCCATCCAATCAGCCAATTGATCATCGCTACTCTGCAATACCGCTTGCTTCTGCCAATAGTGTAATTGAATCTCGTCATAGCGTGCCGGTGATTTACCTAATCGTTCAACTGAAAAATTTTTACTCAGCGTTTGCATGTCCATAAAATCAGGATCGGCATAAGTATGACCTAATCGCGCTAAATAATTTTGTAAGGCTTCTGGAAAATAGCCTAATTCACGCAAAGCCTTAATACTAAAACTACCGTGCCGTTTCGATAAAGGTGCACCATCTTCTCCCACAATTAACGACATGTGCCCATAAGTCGGCACTGCCAACGATAATGCCTGCAATAGCATAATCTGCCGCGGTGTATTGGTCAGATGATCTTCACCACGCAGCACGTGGCTTACTTCCATTAACGCATCATCAAGGGCATTACAAAAGAAGAAAGCTGCTGAACCATCACTGCGCTGTATCACAAAGTCACCAATATCATCGCTGGCAAACGCTTGCTCGCCTTTGACTAAATCATTAAAACGAATCGTTTGAGAAGCTGGAACCTGAAAACGTAAGCTGGCTTTCTGACCTTGCGCTTCTTTTTCAGCAATTTGACTGGCCGTTAAATGGCGACAAACACCCGTATAGCGTGGCGGTTTGCCTTGTGATAATTGACGCTTACGCATCAGGGTTAATGCTTGTTCGCTGCAAAAACACGGATAAGCGCGCCCTGCCTTTTCTAAGGCTTGATAATAATGTGCGTAAATCGATTGGCGCTCAGATTGAAAATAAGGGCCTTGTTTGCCTTCTTTGCCCGGCCCTTCTTCCCAAGGCAAGCCTAGCCATAATAAATCGACTTGTACTTGTTCTGATAATGATTGTAGGGAACGCGTGGCGTCACTATCCTCTATACGTAACAAAAAATGGCCGGCTTGGGATTTAGCTAATAAAAAGCTAAATAAGGCAGTTCGAGCATTTCCCAAATGGATATAGCCGGTGGGGCTTGGAGCAAAGCGGGTTTTCATTATAAATTCTCGGCAAGCAAAAACTGATATTGGCTGAGATTTAACCTCAATCAGTAAAAATAACACGAAATTGCGCTATCATTAAACCCTATGTCGACTTTATTTATATCGGATTTACATTTAAGCGCCAATCAACCCGCATTGACACGTTTATTTCTGTATTTTTTACAATATCAAGCAAGAAAAGCCGAAGCGCTCTATATTTTGGGTGACCTGTTTGAAAGCTGGATTGGCGATGATGATGAATCCCCCTTCAACCAGCAAATCGCATCTGAACTCGCAGCACTCACGGCGAGTGGTGTCAAAACTTATTTTATGCCGGGTAATCGTGATTTTTTAATTGGGCAGCGTTTTATTAAGAAAGCGGGATGCCAATTACTGACTGATCCTAGCTTAATAACACTTTACGGCATACCGACGCTGCTGACGCATGGCGATAGTTTATGCACGCTGGATAAAAACTATATGGCTTTCCGCCGCCTGGCACGTACGCGTTTTTTACAATCCCTATTTTTACAATTACCGCTGTTTCTACGCCAGAAAATTGCCCGTTACTTACGTGGAGCAGAACACACGGGCATGACTCGCCATGATGCAAAATACGATGTCGTCATGGATGACTTATTGAAGGAAGCCGAACAATCGTCGGCACAATGGGTAATACACGGACACACTCATCAGCCCTGTATCCAGTTATTCCAAAACACAGCCGAAAATTCAAATGCTAAGCGTATAAAGCGCTTTGTATTAAGTGATTGGAGCAATACACAAGGTAATGCTCTGATTGTTTTGCCTAATAGAGACTGTGCGCTAATTTACTTCTCGTAGCGTTCTTTATTTAGCTCTAAATGCGCATTCACCGAGTCAGGTAACAAGGATTTCAACCCGTTCTCTATGGGTTCAAAATGAGGAATTAATACCGACGCATTCCAGGATTGTTCTTTAACAAACGGTGTTATACCCGCGAGCATCATCAATAAAACAACCACTAAAATACCACGCGCGATACCAAAGATAATACCTAATACTCTATCGGTTCCACTTAATCCTGTATTGGAAACTAATTGACCAATGAGATAATTAATCAGCATGCCTAATATTAATGTGGCTAAGAATAAGCCAACAAAGCTAACCACCAGTCTTACTGAATCGGAATGAATCACATTCACTAACAAGCCAGCAATATATTGATAAAAGATAAAGCTGACGATAATGGCCGCAACCCATATCACTAAAGAAACAATCTCGCGAACAAAGCCGCGCATCACGCTAATTAACACCGACAGTGCAATGATGGCGATAATTGTATAGTCGATCCAATTGAACGTAGACATGCTAAAAACCTGTTAAGTTAACGGACGGTATCTTACCAAAAATCCAATTGCTGTGAGTATAGCTTAGCTAATGATTTTGATACAGATCATCTAACGTAAAAACCGAATGCAAACGATAACCCTTTGCTTCTAAGGCTTCTCTTCCACCTTCTTGTCTATCCACTAATACCACCACATCCGTTACTTGCAAACCTTGCTGCTGTAACACATCAATGGTCTTAATAACACTACCGCCCGTCGTCACCACATCTTCGATGACTAAACAATTTTGACCTTTTTTAAAAATGCCTTCGACTTGTTTTTTTGTACCATATTCTTTGGCTTCTTTACGACAAATTACCATCGGTAAATCTTGATCTAAAGAAATACAAGTGGCTATTGGCAAAGCCGTATAGGGAACACCGCATAACAATGTGGTTTGCAGATTTTTTACTCTATCCCATAGCGCACAAGACACCTCGCGCAACAATTTGGGGTAGGCAATAATAGGACGTAAATCAATATAAACAGGAGAAGTTTTACCACTATGCAGTGTAAATTCACCAAATTTAATGGTATTAATCTCTGTTAATGCTCGGAGGAGTTCTTGTTTTTTATTCATCACCGCTGTCCTATTGCCTGGATTGCTACGCGCTCGCAATGACGGCGTTTGTTTCATCGAGAATTTCTTCTTCTATTCGTTCCAAGCCGACCAATGTCTCGCCTTGATTTAATCGGATTAAACGCACGCCTTGCGAATGCCGGCCCGCACTACGGATTTCTTCTACACGCGTACGTACTAAAGTTGCTTTATTAGTGATTAACATGACTTCATCTTCAGGAAATACCTGAACAGCTGCCACGACATTACCATTGCGTTCGGTTATTTTAAGTGCCACCACACCACTACCACCGCGGCCCGTTAAACGATGTTCGTCTATTGGTGTGCGTTTACCATAGCCCTGGCTTGTCGCGGTTAATATCTGTCCATCGGGTTTAGCAATAATCAATGAGATAACGCGTTGTCCTTCTTGTAATTTAACACCTCTAACCCCACATGCCGTACGTCCCATCGCACGCACTTTACTTTCATTAAAACGAATCACTTTCCCTGCATCGGTAAACAATAAGACATCTTGATGCCCATCCGTTAATGCCACACCCACTAAACGATCGCCTTCACGCAAATCAATCGCAATAATACCGTCATTTCGTGGTCGGGAAAAATCAATCAAACTGGTTTTCTTGACGGTCCCATTCGCGGTTGCCATAAAAATAGCTTGCTCAGCATCAAAATGATGCACCGCCAATACCGCATGAATACGTTCATCCGCATTCAAACTTAATAGATTAACAATGGGTCTTCCTTTCGCAGCTCGACTTCCTTCCGGTAATTTATACACTTTAAGCCAATGTACTTTACCCAAACTTGAGAAACACAATAAAGTAGCATGTGTATTCGCAATCAATAGATGTTCTATAAAATCTTCTTCTTTGACATCACCAGACGATTTTCCTCTTCCACCACGCCGTTGCGCTTGATACACATCTAATGCTTGACGTTTGATATAACCATCGTGTGATAGTGTCACGACAACATCTTCGGATGGGATTAAATCTTCTTCATTAATTTCTGCATCTACCGTGACAATTTCAGTGCGACGTGCATCTGAAAACTCTTCTCTGACCGCACATAATTCTTCACGCACCACCTGACGCAAACGATCCGGATTATTAAGAATTTCTAATAGCTCGCTGATCAGCGTTAATTGTTCACGGTACTCATTCAGAATTTTATCCTGCTCTAATCCTGTTAAACGGTGTAAACGCAGATCTAAAATAGCTTGTGCTTGTTCGGGTGATAAACGGTAACGTTGCGTTTCTGGTATAAGACCATGAAGGCTGAATTCTTTTTCAGTCAGTCGTTTACCTTCTGATACCGGCACTTTGCGCAGCATCTCTGCGACCACACCCAATTGCCAGTCTTGCTGCAAGAGTTGTTGCTTGGCTGAACTCGGGTCTTTAGCGGCTTTGATTAATGCGATCATCGGATCAATATTCGCTAAAGCAATCCCTAAACCTTCTAAGATATGGGCACGTTCGCGCGCCTTACGTAAATCAAACAAGGTGCGTCGTGTGACGACTTCACGACGGTGGGATAAAAACGCTTCGATGAGCTGCTTCAGATTGAGTAGCGCCGGTCTACCATCAACTAAAGCCACCATATTAATACCAAATGTCACTTGAAACTGGGTTTGCGCAAAAAGATTATTCAGCAGCACATCCGCATTTTCACCACGTCGTACCTCAATCACCACCCGCATACCGTCTTTATCCGATTCATCACGCAACGCGGTAATCCCTTCGATGCGCTTTTCTTTGACTAATTCAGCAATTTTTTCTATTAGCTTGGCTTTATTAACCTGGAAAGGGAGTTCTGTAACGATAATGCGTTGTTTATTGGTTTTTTCATCGAGTTCAAAGTGCGTTCTGGCCCTAACAAATACTCGCCCTCTTCCACTGTGATAGGCATCTATAATACCTTTTCTGCCATAAATTAAGCCCGCGGTTGGGAAGTCAGGGCCTTTTACTAAGCCGATTAAATGCTCAATGCTTAACTCAGGGTCATCAATCAACGCCAGACACGCGTCAACGACTTCAGTCAAATTATGAGGTGGAATATTGGTCGCCATCCCTACTGCGATACCGGAGGAACCATTCACTAATAAATTAGGTACACGGGTCGGTAAGACGACGGGAATGCTCTCGGTTTCATCATAATTGGGGGCAAAATCAACGGTCTCTTTGGCTAAATCCGCTAACAAGGCATGTGCTAACTTGGACATACGAATTTCGGTATATCGCATCGCCGCGGCTGAATCGCCGTCTATGGAACCAAAATTACCTTGCCCATCGATTAACACGGAACGTAGAGAAAAGGTTTGTGCCATACGTACAATGGCATCATAGACGGCGTTATCACCATGCGGGTGGTACTTACCAATCACATCCCCCACCACACGTGCTGACTTTTTATAGGCCTTGTTCCAGTCATTCCCCAGCTCGCTCATGGCGAACAAAATGCGTCGGTGAACCGGCTTTAAGCCATCACGAACGTCAGGTAAAGCACGGCCAACGATAACGCTCATCGCATAAGACAGATAAGACTGCTTAAGCTCTTTTTCAATCGTGACGGAGATAATTTCGTTGGCTACTACTGGTTCAGTCATAAAAACCCATTCATACACAAAATAAGCTGAATATTACCATAAATAGGGGGCAATCGGCAGCTTAATCTTCATCGAAAAACAAAGAAAAAAGGGCGTTATTCAGGGTTAAAGTAAGAGGTATAAATGCTAGTAATAAAGAGGTCAAAGCAGAGCTCCAACCTCTTTTTATGTCCCTAAACAGCTAGCCCAGCTGTCTTAGCGTAATGGCTTATTGAGCAGCTTTCGCAGCAGCAGCGGCAGCGTCGGCAGCGGATTTAGCAGCGGCGGCGGCAGCATCCTTATCAGTCGCTGGCGTTGCAGGGGTTATTGTGGCCGCTTGTGGAGCATCCGTGGTCGCCGCAGGGGGTGTTTGTGTTGGCTCTGCCGTTGCTGGATTAGCTGGCTCAGCTCCACTCACTGGCGCTGGATTCGTTATTTGGTCTTGGATAGGCAATGCTGTATCCATTTGATCGCCTTGCTTATCAGAAGACTGGTGACCACAACCGGCTAAGGCCACTGTCAACAGCATTGAAACCCATAACTTCTTATACATAAGCAAAATTCCCCATCTAATTAGTGCATAATCGCGTTAAGAAAAAGCTTGTCCGTAGGCCCTCTTTCCAAGCGATGTCATACCCATGACAGGGCTTGAAAAAAGGCCTAGCCCAGGACTGATATAAAACCACCCCCTGACAAAACCCTAAAACCTCACAATGAGGCCAGAGTAAGCATAGCAAAAGTTTTCAGTAAAACAAAATCCCCTTTTGTTACACCCACACCCTGCATTGCGCCTTGTTTAGACCCCTTTAGCTGGTTGCTAAGCTACTAAATACTGTTATAATGCCCCTAGATTTAGTTTTTTGTAAGCCAATATAGCTACCCGCTGTGGGCTTACTTAATTAAGAGAGGCAAAGCGAACGATAAAAATCAACGCTTTGTAAGCCTAAACTAAAGCAAAAGGCTTTAGTTTTTTATTGAAATTTAGGTGTGGGGACACCCATTAAAAACCCCAAAATTATTAAAGAATTGATCCGGCTTCTAAGTTTGTAGTCACTAGCCTCCGCTCCGGTTTTTTTAGAACATGGTCGATACCCCTGCTTTTTAAAGCACATGATAACGGTATTTACCCCTTACAACAGATTGTAATCGTTCACTAAAACTTAAAGCGTTGAGAACACATAGCGACAAACTGGTAACGTGTTGAAAACAGAATTTTAAAACCGATGCTACCCGTCTATAAAAGACAAGATAGCTTATGCAAAGAATAACGTTAACCCGCTGTAAATCTACATGGATTAAGCGGCCATTATTTCAAACTGCACTCGTTTTAGTTTTAATTTGTTTTAATTGTATATTCGCACGTTGACAAAGAATACAAGCTTAGTTGGACCTTTTATCCCTATAGGATTCAACGATGCATAGTGAAAAAAATCGAATATTAATTAATGCCACTCAAGCAGGAGAAATCCGAGTGGCCTTGTTAGAAGAAAATAAACTTTCTGACTTAGATATTGAATATACTGGCCAAGAGCAAAAAAAATCCAATATCTATAAAGGAAAAATTAGTCGCATTGAGCCCAGCTTAGAGGCTGCCTTCATCGACTATGGCGCTGATCGTCATGGTTTTCTACCCTTCAAAGAAATTGCCCCCTCCTACTTTAAATCAAGAAATAATGATCAAGCGATTAAAAGTTCGCTGAAAGTAGGTCAGGAAATGATGGTGCAAATAGAAAAAGAGGAGCGTGGTAATAAAGGCGCTGCTTTGACAACTTACATCACTTTACCCGGTAGCTACTTAGTATTGATGCCGAATAATCCAGGTGCCGGTGGTATTTCTCGTCGTATCGAAGGTGAAGAACGACGCGCCATGCAGGACTTATTAAGTCAATTGGCTGTTTCTGATGAAATGGGACTCATTCTACGCACAGCCGGTGTAGGCCGTGATCTACAAGAACTGCAAAATGATTTTGGTTTATTGCTTAAACAATGGGAAGCCATACAAAACGCATTTCATGAGCGCTCAGCGCCTTTCTTAATTTTTCAAGAAGGCGATCTGATTACCCGTTCTATACGTGACTATCTGCGACGTGATATTGACGAAATCATTATCGATGACAAAAAAATCTATGAAAAAATAAGACAATACATCGAGCAAATCCGCCCTGATTTTTTATCGCGTATTACACTTTATCAAAATCCAACGCCACTTTTTTTACAGTTTAATATAGAAGAAGCGGCTGAATCAGCCTTTCAACGCGAAATACGCTTGCCTTCCGGCGGCACCATTGTGATTGATCGCGCCGAAGCATTAGTCGCTATCGATATTAACTCGGGTCGTTCTACCAAAAATGGCGATATCGAAGAAACCGCCATCAAAACAAACTTAGAAGCCGCTAAAGAAATTGCGCATCAATTACGTGTACGTGATTTAGGCGGATTAATTGTTATCGATTTCATCGATATGAATTCCGAAGATAATAAACGCAAAGTTGAAAATTGTTTACGCGAAGCCACCAAAAAGGATCGCGCACGCATTCAGATAGGACGTATTTCAGCGTTTGGATTATTAGAAATGTCCCGCCAACGTTTACGTCACTCATTAGGCAAAGCGAACGAAACACTTTGCTCGCATTGTAGTGGACAAGGCACCGTACGAAGCATTGAATCATTAGCCTTATCGCTGCTTCGCTTAATTGAAAGAGAAGCCCTAAAGAAATCAACAGAAAAACTCCGTGTAGAATTGCCGGTTGATATGGCAACCTATCTTATCAATGAGAAACGAGCGGCTATTAATCAAATCGAACAACGTTGCCAAGTCAGCTTGCTTCTGATTCCTAATCCTTACTGGCAATCACCTCAGCACAAAATCACTGTATTAACCAAAAACACAGGCGATAAAAGCGGTGACGGCAGTCATTCAGCGAGTTATGAATTACTAGAAAATAGAACACGTACCGATGTTTCTATGCCGTATGCTTCACCGGCTGCTCGTCAGCCTGAAGTACCCGCTGTAAAATCGATTGTTCTACCTCACAACAAAAACAAATCTAAAACGCAATTAGGTGTATTAAGTCGTCTACTTTCTATGCTCAGCGATTTAACTAAACCTAAAAAAACTGCACCGGTGGTGGTTGCTCCGCCTGCTAAAAAAGCAGAACATCATGCAGCAAGACCACATCAGGAACGACGTTACGGAAAAACAAATAGAAATAATAATAACAACCGAAACCGTCCCAGAAGAGAACGTGGACAAGGTAATCGTTACCCAGCCGCCAACCAACCCACGCGACATGAGCAACAAACGCAAAGCAAACCTTCGCCTGTAGAAAGAAACGAAAGAAACCCGCAACCGAGAAGAAGAGTACCTGAGCGCCCACTTCCTATCGAGGAAGTTCAAACCGTAAAAAAACCACAGGTGGTACCATCACGACCTGCTCCTAGAAAACCGATTGAAGCGGTAGAAAAACCAAATATTCCTGCTGTTCCTCAAGTAGTACCCACACAAACACAGGCTATAGCTACCCATCCAAAACCGGTGAATCCTACTACAAACGATAAAACGGAAAATAAAACTCCCGTTAATACCGCACTGCGATCACATAGACGCAATCCGCGACGTTATGGTGGAGAACCTAAATTACGCCATCGTAACTATGCGTTTGAAGATCACGATTCTGATAAACATAAATAGCTAATCTTCTAAGAAATTACCATCATTGCGAACACCGCAGGTGTGAAGCAATCCAGGAAAATATGTAACTGGATTGCCGCGCGCATACGCGCTCGCAATGACAAGATGATTAGTTATTGAATTGATAAGATAATCACTAAGCAATTTACTTCTTTGATTTTTTCTTAGCTTGTCTTGCCTGGGCATAAGCGATAGCAACCGCCTGCTTTTGCGGTTTACCCGCTTTAATTTCGCGTTTAATATTTTCTGAAAAGCCTTTTTTCGTCGCTGCTTTCTTCCCTTTAATAAGAGGCATTACTAATAAGCTCCGTTGACTACTCCTTAATAACTATTTAGTCAATCGGGACCTTTATTGCAAATCCGATTACCTGTAATAGCTTAGATTTTCTCTAACTCAGCTAAGTCCAAGTCAGGCAATTTAGTTACTTTCTTTATTATATCTAAAGATATGCCTTCAGCTAAAAGGCTCTTAGCGACTTCATAACGCTCTATTTCTCGGCCCTGCTGTCTTAATTGTTGTGCAAATGTCATGATAGTTTCTTTATCCTCTGGTAGATCCGTCGTGAGAATTTGGACAAGCTGTTCAAGCGCATTAGGCATTTCCTCATCTTGTGTCTCACTTATTACATATTTTAACATATCTCGGCGAGTTTCTCTGTTGAACTGGCTCAATATCACCTTAATGGCCTTGCGCCTTTCTTTAAGAATAGTCAAAAAATTCTTTGTCCGAGAATGCTTTAGAAGCATTTCCATAAGAAAAGCGAACCCATCTTGAGCAAGCTCATCATCTGAGAGGACTGTAAGATCTATTAAAGTAAATGGTTTAAAAATAGCCTGCTTAGCTAAAATGGGATTGTCAAAACATTCATAGATATCTAGCGGATGGGGATAAGGTGATTCAATACCATGATAAAGGCAAATTGGCAGAACAATAGGCAATTTTTTATGGCCTTGACGTAGGTGCTGATCCATAGCTGCGATACAATATTGCAATTGTCTAAAGGCCATAAGCTTTTCATTTGCGGTTGATTCTGCCTCTAAAATAAAAAAAATATACCCTTCTTTATTATCAAACTGGCAGCGATAAACAATATCCGAATGAATTGCACGAAACTTAGGCAAAATAAAACTCTTATCCGTAAGTTGTAATGTATTAATATCAATATGTTTGTAGATTTCAGCGGGTACATGTGCTTTAAGATAGGAGATAGCAACTTTCTTTTCAGTCAGTGATAATTTAAACAGCTTATCGTGGGCTTGATGTATTGTGGTTTTCACTTCTTATCATTGCTTGATTATTCAGAAACACTAACTTTCATATTTAATACGATACAATCTCGACTCTAATCCAATCATAAATTGGCGTCTTTATAGATACAATAGCTAAACCAACTACAAAGACCATATCAAGTCGCGCAAGGGCTTTATAGAGTTGACAGTATTTGACCTGACCCCTTAGAATGACGGGCCTTGGGGCTATAGCTCAGCTGGTAGAGCGCTTGCATGGCATGTAAGAGGTCAGCGGTTCGATCCCGCTTAGCTCCACCAATTTCTTTTATTAACCTATAAAAAAAGAGCGTATTAAGCGCTCTTTTTTTGTCTTATCGCAACAAAATAATTCTATTATCTCCCTCCGATAAATGACTGCTGAATCGATGTCGCATTCATCCGTGAATCATTTGAAGTGGATAAAAAACTTGGCGCTGCTTGGAAAAACGACAGTGTATTATTCCCTTGCATTGCCCAACCGATACGATGACGGAGCTGTTGTTCGACTAATGCTACTGGCTGCATTGGGTTACTTGAAATAGCAGACATTCTAGTACTTCCTGCTTTTTCTAACACCTCTGTTTCACCAGGCAGCTTAGCGGTTGCAATAGTTTTCTGTATTTCATCTAACTCTGCTTGCAAGGCCTGTAAATTTTCTGTAAGGGCAGTTACTTCTTCTAAGCTTGCATCAGATTTTTGACTCAAGTATTTATATTCTTTCTTTCTATCTTCTAAAATAGGCTGAATCCAGCGTAATTCGTCTCCTAATTTATCTGTATCCAGGTGAGCTAGTTGTGTTTCTATATCAATGATCAATTCTATCCATATCGTTTTTTGCTCCGTTGTAATAGGAGCAGTATGAGATGTCTTGCTGGCTTTTTCTGAAGAAGAACCCTGCAACCAATGATAAAGTTTTTTTCCTAGATGTAATCCAACTTGAGACAACAAGAGTAAATCGTTAATTCGATCCAGAGAGAAGGGAGGTTCGGAAATTTCTGGGGTATAAACAATATTACTTTCCTCTCCTTCGCAATAAATAGAAGGACGACCATTAAACTCAATGGGATGGCAGCTTTCTTTAAAGAACTTATCCTCTGGTTTTTCTAATTTAACGTCACTCTCTTTAGGAAAAACCATCGCTTGAGCATTTTTTGTATAGCAAGTGAGCCCTGCTACCCACTTATCACCCTCCCTTGCTCCCAATACACATCCATCCATTTGAACAATGCGTGCTTTATCCGAATTAGCTAAGGCAACTTCCTTGTTGATTGATTTAGCTTCGACAGTCTGTGCGGATAATAACGGCGACACGACCGCTGCTTGCACGACTGTCATCGGCAAAGCATTTGCTCGAACACGATGCTGAGCTATCATTCTCTTTATTGCTAATCCTCCTACTACTAGCGCCCCTATCCCGAATGCACTTCCTCCAATAAACATCGCGGTGGTACCGGCAACTAATAATGGATAAGGAATATCAAGCGGCATCAATCCTTGAGCATTTTTACTTAGCGCTTCTCCATCAGCCAACTCATGATGAGAACGACGACTATGAGAACGAAGCACGGGAATAATACTTTCTTGTGTTGTATTTTGAGCAAAAATTTCATCGTACATTGTTCTATTATGTTGTACATATACACTTAAAAAACTTACAGCATTCCTTATGCTTGCCATTTCATCCCTAAGTACCAGCTCTTTATTAGTAAACCTGATTACAATGGTTTCTAGTTTTGGCTCTTGGTAAAACTCTTTTAGTAATAAGACAACGCGATCATCTTCTGGTATATCATCATTAAGTCTATTCGTAATAAACAAATTATTTTCCGAGCGGAAATAATGAATATTTCCCAATTTCTTAGGGATAGCTAAGGTTGTACCTTCTTCAATATCTTCTGGAGTAATAATTATAAAATTAATATCCGGACCAAATTCTAAAGGCAGTGGCCTTAATTTGAACGTATCAAGCTCCATCGGCGCATGGTTGATAACAACATGTAATCTTTTATACCAGTTGGTCTCTGATGCATCCTTTAAGCGGATCATCAGCACTCGACGATTACCTGCTGGCGTTAATACAAATAATTCAATGCCAATATCTTTGTTCAGCAACTCCGTTCTTTGCTGCATTTTTAAACCTAAATCCTTTTCTACTTGATTACTGAGTTGGCGTAAATCCAAGGTATCTATTAAATTCTGATCATCTCTATCATAAAGCAGCACCTCAGGAATCGGTAATTGGCTCTCCGTCAAAACCTCATGACCCGATGTAACTACAAAAATATTTTCTCCTCCATTCCCTATCAAATGGGTTCTTTGAGAAAAGGGATCATTAAACAATACCTCCTGTTTTCTATTCCCTATCATAATCGTTTCGTTGGTTAATTTTGAAAACACAGATATGGAAAGCTTTAGTCGCTGGGCGATTCGCGGATAATCTCTTATAATATCCTTTACTTCCTCTACTGAACTATTTGTGTTTTGAAACGCATAAAAGTGATTTCTCAACACTTTTATTTCTGTATTATCTTTCAGTATAAAAGACAAATTATTGCTACCCGATTGAGTAATCGATACTTTAATTTCATAAGGATGATAACGATAACGATCATGTTTCTTCACGTCTTTTACAAAGCTAAAGATTGTTTGATTAGCATTCTTAAATAATCTATAGATATGAGTTAATGGATAATCAAATACAAACTGATGTGTACTATTACCCCCCTTCAAATTAATATAAGTCTCCTTGTCACTATAAAGAGGATCATGATAATCCGGCACGCGATAAATAAATTCACTACCTTCCCCTTTACTATAGTTATTAATACGCGTGTAATGCCTTGCCATCAGTACCATCGTATAATTACAGCGCTCATCTTCTGGAATTGAAATTGCATCATATTCCGACTTAGCTATATAGCCCCCTCCCGCATCGATATAATGCGTATCACAAGCTACTTCAACGATATCTTGTTTATTTTTGCGTAAAAGAAAATTATTCATTCCATGAACTTCTAATCGTTGGGTCAACATTCTTCGAAGACTCGTATATAACACTGGAACTGCGCTATCTTCTTTCATAACTTCAAAGGGATAGCTGGCTTTTTTTGTCGATAATTTAAGGTACATCTTCGATGCACCTTGAGCAAAAGCGCTTAAGACAAGTGTATCGCTACCGTTGCCTCCATACACCGCACCCGTCGTTTTATCACCATAAAGTACAACGGTATCATTACCCTCAGCTAAGCTAACAAGTTTATCTCCATCTCCCAATCTAACGATATTATCACCGTAAGGAAAACTAATTATCCTGTCATTTCCATCTCCCAGCTCAAACCAAGTTGCATTACCTGTTCTGCCGTCAGAATACTCTATTCCCATCACATTATCACAGTAATAATCCCCTTCTTTAGGTATTTCTATATCAACCCCTCTTGGCGTACAAAACAAATTTCCTTCTATCACATCCGGTTTTGTGCGACTCCACATTACAAACGTACTATTATATTTTTGATCCAAGTAAACGGCGTTATCTAAATTGATTTCTAATTTATACTTACATTCCTCTTTTTCCTTACCTGGCATAAGACGATCCCCCATCCCAGCAGCACCGTAAGGTTCATAATGAGAGGGGCCTATAACTATCTTACATATTTTTTCATCCGCTGTTTTCAGGCTTGGTAGTAAGTAGCGCTGTATGTCCGTATATTGCTTTAAAAACGCAATTCCATTTTTATATTGTTTATTGTTTCCTTGTTTTTCTGCTATCAATCTCTCTATATACTCTGCAGATCCTATTCCTCCAAAGGCGCGCAAACCTTCAAAAAATTTCTCAGTACTCGTTAAATGAATCAACTTATCTTCTTCATCCACCCGTTTCACTGCAAAATACACATCCATACCAACAAATATCAACACACTAACCGTCCCACCAATCGGTCCTGTAACCGATGAAACACCTTCCAAAATTCCAAATAATTCCGCTACTTCTATTCCAGCTCCTATCGCATCAATAACCAGAATAGCCTCATCTCCCGTTGCACGTATACATCCCTCTGAACTTCCTGCTTTACAAGCTTGTATTTGATTTATTAAATCATAAGCAATAAAGGCTGAAGTCGTTCGCGCCAAAAATGGAGAAGATAACCTTAACGATTGACCTACCATTATACGAGAGCCGGATTCAATCATTTCATTAAAAGCGGCACCTGCTTTTAGAGATTGCACCATCCCTCTGCTTCCTTGTGCAACAAGCTGAGATCCTACTTTTTCCACTGCACTTGTCAGCTTACCTCCTACTCTTCCCCATCCAATAAACCCTGCATTAATCGCTACGCCTTTTAAATCTCCCTTCCAGGCATCGCTCAGCATATTTTTCCACATCATTCCATTCATCACTGCGCCTGATATCCGGCCTACTCTGTTCAAATGCTCTAATGTCTTTCGATGCTTAACCAAGCCACTGACATGCTCTTTAGCAATACCTGTTACAGGAACTTCACCCGCTAATTGAACTAGCTGCATTCGCTTAGCATGAGACATCGATGGATCTTTAAGCTCCGTTAGAAATTTTTCGCTATCTATTCTTATTTTGCTAAACTCTCTTAACTCCACCTGCTCTTCATTGAATCGATCCACATCGTCCCAATCATATTCACATACTTTTTCTGATACCGCTCTTTTGCCCCGACCACCGCTACCACTAAGACCCGGCAAGCAATCTGCTGAATTTATATTTCCAGAACCCCGTGAGTCATCATCCGATGACTCATCTTGTCTTGTGCGTTTAGGCTCTGCATTAGGATTTATATCCTCTTCAGCCGGACGTTTATTAGATGATGATGGCCCTGGCTGCTCTTGATCTTCAATTAGTCTTCCAAAAGAAGAAGCTGCTTGCTGATCAGTTTTTTTCACAGCATGTTTCTGCTCAGCTATGAATCCCAATGCTTGTAACTCTTCCAATACTTCTGTCCTTGTATCCTCGTGAAGAAGTTCTATAACCTTTGCATTACTAGATCCTGCTAAGATATTTACGCGCGCTTTAATAGATTCTGGGTCAGTTTCTCTATTAAGATAGCCTCTTATATGGTTTATAATAGAATCAATAGCTAAGTGGTTGTTAGAGACTAATATTTGTTCTATGTATATATCACGCTCTCGATCAGTATTCGCCCGAGCAATATAGTTAGCAAAGTAATTGGGGGATGGCAGTACCTGAAGGTGACGAGTTTCTTCTAACTGGGCTGATATAGCTAGAATATGCGGCGCCTCAAAAGAATCCTCTGCATCCGACTCAGCAATAGGAAACATGTTGTTTACATAATCTTCTAGCCTTTGAATCGCCGAGGGGCCTGGCTGCTGCAAAGCAGTTTGCTGGCGCCTAGCCGTAACAGCACCTTCCAAACGATACCGCTGTTCCGATGATAAAGAAGTAAATAACTTCCGCTGTTCCAACGATAAAGAAATAAAAAGTTTACGCAGAACGGGTGATAAAGAAGCAAAAAATTTACGCTGAGTCCTCGATAAAGAAGTAAATAATTTTCGCTGCGCCGGTTGTAAAAAAACAAATAATAACCACTGATCCATCGGTAAAGAAGTAAGAAGAGACCACTGACTCGACGGTAAAGAAGTAAGAGCAGACTGTCGCTCTGGCGCTAAAGAAGAAAAAAAACTCTGTTGAACCGGCAATAAAGAAGTAAAAAACCTCTGCTGAACAGGTGGTAAAGAAATAAATAATTCCTGCCTAGCTGGTGATAAAGAAATAAAAAAATTCCGTTGCTCATGTGTCGGTAAAGAAAGCAAAAAATTCTGCGACCGACTCGACGGTGAAAACATAAAAAAATTCCGCTGCTCACCTGATGATAAAGAAGCAAAAGATCTACGCTGATTCGGTGATAAAGAAGCAAAAATATCCCGCTGAACTCCCGATAAAGTTTCAAGAACGGCCCAATCCTCTGGCAATAAAGTTGCAATAAGCCGGGATTTCTTAAGATCACCACTTCCAATCCCGGAAGAATCGTCAGAGAACACAAGCGAAGGAGAAGTAGAAGCAGCAGAAGCAGCAGCAGCAGCTATCCTTTCAGCAGCCTCTTGAGCACTACTACTATCAGACATAGCAAGATCAGCAGCAAGCCTAGCATCCGTATCAGCAGCAATCGCATCGCGATCAGCCTCGGAAGAGAAAACAGCTAAAAGATCCAACTGATTCTGAGATAAAGAATCCATAAAAATATTTATCATGTAGGAAGGGTCAACTCTTTCACTCGTCTGATCAGATGGTTTTTCTTTATTTTTATCACCATCGCCACTACGTTTATTTCGCAGCAGTGATTTTATTTTCTGATCTGTAAAATTGGTTTTAACAAGCGCTTCCTTTACAAAGGTTTCTTTTACACGTTCATCTCTATCCATCGTTACATTGGAATTAGCGTGCAAAGCCTTTGTTAACTCTAGACACGCATCACTGTCTGTTTTATTAATTATTCCTGTCATAAGAAAATATTCTCCTTAAAAATAAAAATTATTCGTGTTAAAATTAGAAATACTTCAAGCGTTATTCTCTACAGCTTAGTGCTGGGCATAAAGTAATAGAGGTGAAAAGATAAAGAAAAAATAAAGATTATTAAGAATGGTAGTCGACATGGAAAATCCTTTTTTATTTGCATTCTTACTTACATTAATTC